>Ga0208998_1000009_pt1 | contig 107314 bp, 82 predicted proteins | sample MedBloCAOM2_M2_FD_187856 | JGI IMG/M metagenome (GOLD analysis project Ga0208998, IMG submission 187856) | Forest soil microbial communities from El Dorado National Forest, California, USA - Mediterranean Blodgett CA OM2_M2 (SPAdes) (version 2) | ecosystem: Environmental > Terrestrial > Soil >... | reverse complement strand
GGGAGATCGCTTGCGATCTCCTCCTCGGAGGCCTGGATCGCCACCATCGCCCCGCCCGCGGGGAGCGCTCCCATCAGGGCGCCGCGGGCGGCGATCAGCCTGGAGGCGTCGGGGAGATCGAAGACCCCTGCCACGTGAGCCGCCGCCAGCTCCCCGATCGAGTGGCCCAGGAGGTAGTCGGGGGTTAGCTCCCAGGCTTGGAGCTGGCGGAAGAGGGCGACCTCGAGCGCGAAGAGGGCCGGCTGGGTGAACTGGGTGGCGTCGAGCAGCGAAGCCTCGTCGGAGCCGTCCTCGGCGAAGAGCAGATCCTTGAGGGAACGGTCCAGCAGCGGGTCGAGCTCGGCGCAGATCTGATTCAGGGCGGAGGCGAAGGTCGGGAAGGACTCATAGAGCTCCTTTCCCATGCCCGGGCGCTGCGCGCCCTGGCCACTGAAGAGGAAGGCGAGCTTGCCCTGAGTCGCGCGGCCCTGGACCAGGCCCGGGTGGGGCTTGCCGTCGGCCAGGGCGCCGAGGACCTCGAGCAGCTGCTCGCGGTCGGCGCCGATCGCGGTGGCGCGGTGCTCGAGCGTCGCTCGCGTGGTGGCGAGGGAGAAGGCGACGTCGGTGGGGGCGAGCTCGGGGTTGGCCCGCAGGTGATCGGCGAGGCGCCCCGCCTGATCGCGCAGCGCCTCTGCGCCTTTGGCCGAGAGCGGCAGCGGGATCGCGGGCAGCTCAGGTGCCTCTCCCCCGGGTCGCCCGCCCGCGGCCGACCCACCCGTGGCCGGCTCGACACTTGTCTCCGCCGAGTCGGGCGGCGCCTCGACCGGCGCTTCCTCCAGGATCAGATGGGCATTGCTGCCGGAGATCCCGAACGAAGAGACCCCGGCCCGGCGCGGCCGCCCGCCCGGCGCCCAGGGCTGGGCCTCGCCCAGCAGCTCGACCGCTCCCGCGCTCCAATCGACGTGCTCGGAGGGCTCGTCGAGGTGCAGCGTCTTCGGCAGCACCCCGTGGCGCATCGCCATCGCCATCTTGATCACGCCCGCCACCCCGGCCGCCGCCTGGGTGTGACCGAGGTTGGACTTGATCGCGCCCAGCTTCAGCGGCTCCGCCTCGCCGCGGTCCTGGCCGTAGGTGGCGAGCAGGGCCTGGGCCTCGATCGGGTCGCCGAGGGTGGTGCCGGTGCCGTGGGCCTCGACCGCGTCCACCTCCCGCGGCTCGAGCCCGGCGTTGGCCAGCGCCTGGCGAATCACCTTCTCCTGCGAGGGACCATTGGGGGCGGTGATGCCGTTGGAGGCTCCGTCCTGGTTGGTCGCCGAGCCCCGCACCAGCGCCAGCACCTCGTGCCCGTTGCGTTCGGCGTCGGAGAGGCGCTCGAGCAGGACCAGGCCGACGCCCTCGGAGAAACCGGTGCCGTCGGCGGCTTTGGCGAAGGGCTTGCAGCGCCCATCCGGCGCCAGCCCGCGCTGGCGGCTGAACTCGATGAACGGCCACGGCGTCGCCATCACCGTCACCCCGCCCGCCAGCGCCAGATCGCACTCGCCGCCGCGCAGCGCCTGCGCCGCCAGGTGCATCGCCACCAGCGAGGAGGAGCAGGCGGTGTCGACGGTCATCGCCGGTCCCTCGAGATCGAGCGCGTAGGCGATCCGACCGGAGACGACGCTGCCGGCCGAGCCTACCCCCTGGAAGGCCTCCAGCTCGGCCGGGCCGGGGCCGCCCTGCCAGTAGTCCTGGCGCATCACCCCGGTGAAGACCCCGGTGGCGCTGCCGGCCACCGAAGCCGGGTCGACCCCGGCGTCCTCCAGCGCCTCCCAGGCGGCTTCCAGCAGCAGCCGCTGCTGGGGGTCCATCGCCAGCGCCTCGCGCGGGCCGATCCCGAAGAAGGCGGCGTCGAAGTCGCCGGCGTCCGCCAGAAAGCCGCCTTCGCGCCCGTAGCTGGTTCCCGCCCGGTCGGGGTCGGGGTCGTAGATCCGCTCCAGGTCCCAGCCACGATCGCCGGGGAAGGGCGCAATCGGGTTGCCCTCCGCGGCGACCAGCTCCCAGAGGTCCTCGGCGGAGGCCACGCCGCCGGGGTAGCGGCAGCTCATGCCGACGATCGCGATCGGCTCCTCGCTGCGGGCAGAGGCGAGCGGCACGGCGCCGGGACGCTCGATCCCGGCGGCGCGGTCGTGGAGGAAGGAGGCCAGCTCGGTCGGATTGGGGTAGTCGAAGACCAGCGTCGCCGACAGCTCCAGCCCGGTCTCACGGGCGAGCCGGTTGCGCAGCTCGACCGCGGCCAGCGAGTCGAAGCCGAGGTCCTTGAAGGCGACCCCGGGGTCGATCGCCGCGGCCGAGGAGTGGCCGAGCACGGTCGCCGCCGCCTCGGCGCGGACAAGCTCGAGCATCGAGGCAGGCGTCGCCGTGGCTTCCTCGGGTAGCGCCGCGATCAGCGCCCCGACCCGCACCTTGCCGGTCAGGGTCCGCGGGATCGCCTCGACCCGGACGAAGCTGCGCGGGAGCTTGTGTGGGGAGAGCTCGGCGGCGAGCCGCTCGCGGATCGCCCCGTCGCCGAGCTCAGCCCCCTCGCCGACCTGGAGGAACGCGGTCACCCGGACCCCGTCCGGCCCCTCGACCCCGGCGACGGCGCAGTCCTCGACGCCCTCGCAACCGCGCAGCAGCTCCTCGATCTCGACCGGGTCGACCTTCTTGCCGGCGACGTTGAGGCGGCGGTCGCCGCGCCCGGTCACGTGCAGGTTGCCGTCGTCGTCGAGGTGGCCGAGGTCGCCGGTCTCGCACCAGCCATCGGGGTCGGGCTCCTGGCCGATGATCCGGTAGGCGCTCCCGGGGGCCTGCCGCCGCACCCTGATCTCGCCGCCGCCGCCGATCTCCACCTCGACGTCCTCGAGCGGCCGCCCCACGCCCTCGCCGGCGGCACCCGAGGCAAGCGTGGTCTGCCCGCCCTCGGTGAGGCCGTAGTGCGCCCGCAGGCCGCTGCCGGCGACTTCGCGCCAGCTCTCGACCAGCTCGGCCGGCACCGGCTCCCCCGCCGCGATGCTGCTGGGGGCGCTCCAGGCAGCCGCCAGCTGCGCGTCCTCCCGCAGGGTCTCCAAGTAGTGCCGGAAGAGAAAGGGCACTGAAAGCAGGAAGTCGGGTCGATGCTCGACCGCGAGCCGGCCGAACTCGCCCGACTCCAGGGCCGAGCCGGTGAGGAGGACGGTGGCGCCGCTGAGCAGCCCCCCGAGCACCGCCGCCCCGAAGCAATAGAGGTGGGCGAGCGGGGTCGTGCACCAGACCACGTCCCCCTCGCGGTAGCCCGCGGTCCGGGCGAAGGAGCGGGCGTTGAGCAGCAGGCCCTCCCAATCGAGCTCCACGACCTTCGGCAGGCCGCTGCTGCCGGAGGTGCAGAGACCGATCGAGACAGCGCCGCCGGGCCCGGCGGCGGCAAAGATCTCGCCGACCCGATCGACCTCGGTGACGGTGGCGTGCTCGTCCGCCAACAGCAGGCTGCGGCCGCTCCAGGCCGCCGCGACGATGCTCTCGACGTCGGCGACGGGATCGCCGACCGCGTGGACCCCACGCTCGCCGACGCGAGCATCGGGCGTGGTGGCGATCAGCTCGGCGAGATCGCCATAGCTGCGGGTCGCGACACCGTCGCCGACGGCGATCCGATCCGGATCTCGCCGCGCCACCTCGGCGATCGCGTTCGCGAGCCCGGAGAGCGCGTTGCGGACGGAGGGTCCCATCTAGCGCTTCGTGGCCGTCACCACCACCCGACCACCTCCCGGCAAGAGGCGATCGAGCCAGCGTGGCATCCACCAACTGCGGTCCCCCAGGGCCCGCATCGTCGCCGGCAGAATCATGAACCGGACCAGGAAGGCATCGATGAAGACCGCGATTGCCAGCGCCACTCCCGAGACGCGCAGGGTCGAGAGCGACGAGACCGCGAAGGCGAGGAAGATGGAGATCATGATCACCGCCGCGCCGGTGACCACACCGGCACTCTTGCTCACGCCCTTCGAGATCGCTTCGGAGGTGGAGCCGGTGCGCAGGTACTCCTCGCGGATGCCGACGAAGGTGAAGGCCTCGTAGTCGATCGCGAGACCGAAGATGAGGATGATCGAGGCCGGCACGATCACCGTGTCGATGTAACCCGGGCCGCCCAGCAGGGAGCCGTTGAAGAGCAGCGCCACCAACCCGAAGGTGGCGCTGACGGTGAGCAGGTTGAGCGCCGCCGCGATCAACGGCAGCACCAGCGAACGGGTGACGAAGAGGAGGATCACGATGGTCACGATCGAGAGCGCCAGGCGCGCCCACAGGGCATCGCTGCGCAGCTCCGTGTTGAGATCCGTCGCGGCAGGCGGCACGCCGCCGATCAGGACTTCGGCCCCGGCTTCCTTTTCGAGTTCGGCGGCCATTGCGCCGATCCGGTCCTGGGTCTTTTCGGAGCCGGAAGTATCAATGGTGTCGCGGGGCACGATCAGCATTCGCGCGGTCGAAGCACCATCGCCGAGATTGATCAGGTAGCCGATCTGCTGTCGCCGCTCGGCCTTGCTGCCGATCAGGCCGGCCAGGTAGAAGTAGCCGGACTTGAACAGGCCCGGGGACTGCACGTCGAGCTGGTGAAACTGGCCTTCGCCGCCCGGCCCCTGCAGCCGCCTGACTCCGAATCCGATCTGGCTCAGGGCGCGTGAGAGCCGCGTCGAGCTCTGCGCGCCCTTACCGATGCCGCCGACCAGTTCCTCCGCACCCGAGCCGATTTCGCCCAACCCGCCGGCCAGCCGCTCGGCGCTGGTCGTCAACTTCCGCAGTCCGGGAGAGAGCCCTTCGCCGCCCTTGGAGAGTTTGGCGATCCCGTCTGAGACGTCCTGGCTGCTGGCCGTCAGCCGATGCAGGCCGCGATCGAGTCGATCCGCGGCCTTCGCCAGTTTGGCGATCCCGGCTTCGCTCTTGTGCCCGTTCTTGGCCTGCCGCGCCGCCAGGTAGAGGCCGAGGCTGAACTGGCCCTGAGCGTGCTCGATGGCGGCCTTGACGCCGGTGTCTTCCGCCGCTTCTTCACCGCCCCCGCCCAGCCCACGGCTCGCTTCTTCGACCGCGGTCACGGCGGCTGCGTACTGGGAGTCGCCGCGGCCGGTCGTCATTCGCTGCAATGCCTGCTGCGCGGCGATCACGCGTTCCTCGCTGGTCTGCACCATTTCCGGCAGTCCGGCCAGCGACTGTTCGCCGCTGCTGAGGGCGTTCTTCAGCACCCGCGAGCTCCCCGCCACCTGGCCCGCCTGTTCGGAAGCTTTGTTCAGCGCCTGGGCGAGCTTGCTGGCCCCGTCGCTCGATCGAGTCGCCCCGTTGGCCAGCTTGCCGCTGCCGGTGCCGACCCGCGTCAGCCCCCCGTTCAGCTTTTCGGAACCTTTGGCGCTGGATCTCAGGCCGGCGGCGAGACGACCGGAGCCCTCGCGCGTCGCTCCGAGCGCGGAGTCGATCTGCTGGGCGCCTTCATGGGCGCTGAAGAGGCCGCGGGTGCTGGCGACCGCACCCGATTTGGCCGTGGAGACGCCTTTGCCGAGCCGGACCAGGCCGCGCTGCTGGGCGTCGAGGCCGGGGCCGAGGGCGGCGAACTGCTCGGCGGCGCGGTGGACCGCGGAGAACCCGGCCATCGTCTTCACCCCGGGGTCCGCTTCGACCTGGTGCTGGAAGGTGGTCAACGCCGCCAGCCGCTTCGGCGTCGTCACCGGACCGTCGTCGGAGCTCATCACGACTTCTAGTGGGGTCACCCAACCCGGACCGAGCCTATGTTCGATGTCTTCCTGCTGGATCCGGCTCGAGTTGCTCGGCGGCAGCTCCGTCACCGTGCCGATCCGGGTCTGCAGTGCCAGCGCCCAGACAGCGCTGAGGAAGAGCGCGAAGACGACACCGAGCACCAGTACCGGACGCCGCGCCATGCGTTGGGTCCAGCGCGGCGCCAGGTCGGTCGAGCGCTTGCGCCGCGGCAGCGACCAGCGATCGAGGTGCCTGCCCAGCGCCATCAGGATCGCGGGCGCCGTGAAGATCGCCGAGAGCACGCTCAAGACCGAGGCCACGATCACCGCGAGCGCCACCGAGGAGATCACCGAGCTCGGCAAGACCAGCGTGGCGACCAGCATCGCCAGCACCAGACCGCACCCGGCCGGGACGATCGAGCGCCCGGAGGCGATCACGGTCCGCTCGATCGCGGCGCCGATCTCGCCGTCCTGCTCTCGCTCTCGCTCTTCGCGAAATCTGGAGACGACCAACAGCGAGTAATCGACACCGAGCGCCAAGCCGAACATTCCCGCCGCTCCGAGCGCGAACGAGTCCATCCGCACCACGCCGGCGAAAAGCTCCAGGACTCCCTTGGTGGCTCCGACGACCATCCCACCGATCACCAGCGGCATCAGCGCCGCGAGGAAGGAGCGGCAGACGAGCAGCAGCACGACGAGAAGCACCGGAACCGCCAGGCGCTCGGCGACGGTCGATGCGTCGGCGGCGGCGTGGACGAGCGCATCGCCGAGGACCAGGCCACCGGCGATGCTGCTCTGGACCGGCCGCGAGACCGCGCCTTCTATCTTTCGTTCGACCAGCCGGATCGGGTTGTCGGAGGCCGAGCCGGTTGCCTCGCCGACGCTGACCACGAGCGCTGCCACCCCCGGCTGCGGCCGCAGGCCGCCGACCGTCTGCCCGGAGCCCCAGGGCGAGTTGACCAGCGTGTTCGGCATCGCTTCGAGGTCCTCCGCCAAGGCCCTTCCCTGCCGGTTGACCGCCGCCTGCGGACCGTGCAACATCACGATCAGGCTCGAATCGCTGCCGAACTCGCGCAGCGAGATCGCGTGCGCGCGTTCGGCTTCGGAGCCATCGACGAAGATCGGTGAGGTCGAGATCCTCTGCTCCAGCCCGCTGCCTTGGCTCGCCAGGATCCCGAGCAGCACGAACCAGACGAGGATCACCAGACGCGGCCGACGAGCCACCAATCCGGCGACAAGATCAAGCGGCGTCCGCCGACGCCCCGGGGGAGGAGCCGACCTCCCCACCGTCAACCGGTTTTGCAGGACTTCGGCGTGGCGATCGCGAGTCGCGTCTGGCGTGAGGCGCCGTTGTGCGCGTTGAATCTCGCCTGCGCTGTGAGCGATCGCGGTTTGCCGGCGACACAGAGGTCACGGTCGAGCGTGAGGAAGCCGTGCTTGGCGCCGGCGAACCGCACCGAAAAGAGTGAGAGCGGCGTGTCCGGGAGTTCTTTGTATTGCGTCACGACCGAGCCGTCCTTGGCCGACGACTGACTGCGGAGGGTGAATTCGACGCCTTGCCCCTCGAGGAAGGTCCAGAGGTCGGGTTGACCGCCTCCCTTCGGCTGGACGACATAGACCGCCCCCTTCAACGGCTTGCTCAACAGCGGCGTGCGACCGGAGCCGGTGCCGATCCGCGAGCTCTTCGGGCAGGCCCTCTTGAGAGCGAGCACGCGAGGGCAGATTGCCCGCAGGTTCTCCGAGGAGAACTTGAGTCCCGCGGGCAGCTTCAACTCGGTCGACCGAACGCCCGCATCGCCTTCGCGCGAGCGCATCGAGACCAGCAGGCCGGGGTGACCGCCGCGCCCCAACTCGCCGGCCCCGGTCAGGGCCACCGCGAACGAAGGACGGAACGGCAGCCCGACGCAGTTGCGCAGGGAGAATTCGGCGGACGGATGGACCACCGCGCCTTCGGTCGATTCGATCGTCGAGAGAACGCGCTTGGGCGTGCAGGAGGTGGGGTTGCTGAGAAAGCCCGGGCGATTGATTTCCAGGCCGAGCCGCTGGAACTGGATCCGCATCCCTTCGAAGGTTTGCGGCAGCGGGTCGGTCTGGTTCGTGACCTGCCCGGTCAACGGATCCATTTCCATCGCCGCTCGCACCGCGAGCGTGCCCAGGTGGAAGGGCCCGACGTTGAGGTGGAAGATCAGCACGAAACCGAAGGGGCCCTTGCGATAAGGGCCGGTCAGGTAGGCGTTGCCGCTGAGCTCGGCGGTTTCGGGGCCGGTGCCGAGATCGATGAAGGCATCGCCGATCTTGCTGGCGTCCGGACAGGAGGCAGCCTGGATCCCGGCGTCGGAGCAGGGCTTGACCGAGCCCAGATGGGCGCCCATCCCGGACGGCAACTGGAAGCTGAAGCGACTTGCCGACTGTTCGCCGTCATGGCGACCGATCACCGCTGAGAAGGAGGTCGCGTGCCCCCCCAACTGGCTGGAGGTCGAAACCGTCAGCGAGGGATCGAACGGCGCGGGGTCGCCGCATTTCCTCCCGGGCCGAACACCGATGGCGACACTGTCGGAGGAGGTCACCGGTGGGGTGCCGCTGTTGGGGGTCGCGGTTGCGGTCGCGGTCGCCAGCCCGCACTGCGACGGCGTCACCAGCAACGCTCGGGGCCCACCGTCAAAGTGCATCCGCAGGCGGCCGAGCGAGAGCGGGGGCATTTCGGCGAGGGTCGTCACCAGACGGCCGGTGGCCGGGTCCGGGCTCATCGTGCCGACGAACTTCGCTTCGATTTCGCCGCTCTTGACGACGGCGAAGACGCGGAAGCGTTCGCCCGGGTGTTCCTCGCCGAGGTAGACGTTGCCGATCAGCGGTTCGTCCAGCTGGGGCACTTCGAATTCCGTGGTCCCCACCTTCGAGGACGCGGGGCAGGCGGCCGGGGCTTCGCTGCCGAGGTTGAGCTGAGCGTCGGTGCAGGCCGCGATCCGGCTGGCGGCACCGAGCGAGATGCCGACCCCCGCCGGCAGTTCCAACCGGATGCTCTTCGCCTGAGCGGCGGCCCGTCCGTCGGGGTCTTCGTTCTGGGGGAAGCTGAGGTCGAGATCGACGCCGGTCGGCGTGTCGGTGCTCGGGTTCTCCAGCGCCAGCCCGAGGTTGAGCGCGAACGGAAGTTCTTCACAGCCGGTCAGAGGCAGGCCGGTGGAGGTCTCGTGGCTGCTCCATTCGCCCGAGTGCTGCCAGGTGCGTTCGTGGAGCGTGACTTCGAGCGGTGCCCCGCACCGGGTCGGCAGGGTGAGGAACGGCTTCCTCGGGATCGAGGGACGTTCCGCCGCTTCCTGTGGCGTTTCTCCTTCGCCCACGATCACTTCCCCCTGGTGGTCCGCCGGGACGCCCCAGAATTCGAAGTAGGTTTCGAGCGTTTCTCCACCTCCTTCCGACTTTTGCTGGGGCAGGCCTTCGAGTTTCATCGAGAGGCCGAAATCCGTGGCCCGCAGATGCCCGGAGAACTTCAAGCGCAGAAACGAGATGCCGAGACCGAAGGCGGCCACCTCTCCCGGTGCCGGCTTGATCGCGTAGACGGGTAGTTTTTCCGTTTTTTCTTCCTTGACGACGACCAGCTGACCCACCTGCGATTCGACTGGGCAGGCGGGAGCTTCGAGCGGGAATTCACCGATGAAATCGAATATCGCTCGGGAACAGATGGGTACGCTCTTCGGGTTTCCCCCCATCCCCGGGGGGAAATCGATAGTCAGATCTCTGAGGTTTTCCGGGGGGCCCCCCGTTTCCGGGGGTGCGAGGTTGGTGATCATCCGATCGGGGTGCGAGCCGGCAAGGACGTCGGGATTTCCCGCGCTGTCGAGCACTTCCAACGGGGCCCGTCCGTCCGCACCCGCGGCGGGAACGCCGGCGGAGAGACCCAGGAACGCCACCAGCGCGATCCCGACGAAACGCACGGCGATCTTCTTCATCGTGTCCCCTCCAGAGTGAAGCTGGTTCTCCGTGTTGCCCCCCGGGCGACCAGGTGCAGCGCGACCCGCAGGTCGCGACCATGAGCCAGGCTTCGCCGCGCGACCTTCGTCAGCCGCAGCCGCAGCCGCAGCGGCCCGGCCGCCTTGGCCACCGCGGCGCCGGTGGCGACCGTCTGGCGATGGCCCCCGATTCGCGCCCGCCCCTGCGCCGTCAGCCGTCCGGCGGTGGAGACTTCCAGCAGCAGCGTCGTCGAGCCCTTGGCAACCAGGCGCCGTCGAGCCGCGGCGCCGATCGGGGCGACGCCGATGAAGGGCCCGCCAGTGTCGGCGGCGGGAGGCGTCCGATGCGGCGTGCCGGGGGGCGGTGCTTCGCAGGGACCGCCGGCCCCGCAACCCGCCGGCCCGGACGGTTCCGCGAAGCCGCCGCCGACCCGGGCGGCGTAGATGTCGAGTTCGCCGCCGTCGCGGTCGCGCGGCAGCAGGGTCGCCTGGGTCCTGAACAGAACCGTTCGAGCGTCGGCCGTGCTGTCGAGGAATTCGGCCCCGAAACCGGGCGTCCCGGCGCTGACAAGGCCGAGGCCACCTGCTTCGGTCCACTCGTAGACGTCTTCCAGGTCGTTGTGATCCTGCGGGAGCAGCGGCTCGGCGGTGGTGAAGAAGGCCCCCTGGCTGATGTCGGCACCGGATCTTTCGGCCGGCGACGCTCCGAAGGTTCCGTTGCCACTGCCATCGAGGCCGGCCGATATCTCCGTGTAGCTGTCCGTGTCCGCGTCGTAGCGGTAGACATCGGCGCTTTCGTCAGTGTCGCCGGGAGTGAGCTGCGCGGTAGTCGTGAAAAGCGCATAACGACCGTCGGCGGATGCCGTCAACCCCTGCCCTCCGCCTGGCGCGACGAAATGCAGACCTTGATCGTCCGCGAGGTAGAGGTTCACCCCGACGGCCGCTGCCTCATCCGTCAGTTGTGCTTCAGCTGCGATGTAGACACGCGAGCCATCGCTGGAAGGCCGAATGTCGAATTGAAAGGGAGAGGCGGTCGACGTCGGCGATCGCGGCGTCAGCAGAGTGAGGTCGCCACTGGCCACATCGTAGCTGTAGAGATCGTTGTATTCGTTGCTGTCGTCGTTGGTCAGCCGCTGGGCGGTGGCGAGATATGCGACGGAACCGCTGGGGGTGGCACGGACGAAGCTGACGTCCTCTTCGGGCCCGCATTCGGGATCGGGGAGCGTGCACTGCGATGCGGAGATCTCGGTGGTGTGACCGCCGGCTCGCATGTAGATGTGTCCGTGCGTGCCGCAAGCGGGACTCTCGCGGAAGAAGACTCTCTGCCCATCGGTCGAAAGACCGAATGCACCATTCGTATTTTCAAAGCCACAGGTGGAGATCAGGGAGCCGTCTTCGTTGACGTCGACCAAGTGCAGTTCGGAGTTGAAGAGTTCGTAGATCGAATGTTCTTTGGTGCGAGCAGCATCCCCGGGAAGCAGGTGGTCCGTCGAAATGAAGAGGATTCGTCGCAGATCGTCGGACGCACCTATGAACTGGGATTCGTTCGGTTTACCGATTCGGACGAGCGGCAAGTAGGTGCCGTCGGCGGTGCGGGAGAACAGTCCCAGGCCGGACGCCGGCGGCGGCAGCTTGTTCCCCCAAATCGAAGTCTGCAGTTCCGGATCGAAGGCGAGCAAGCCTTCTTGGCTGAAGAGAATCGGGATGGGCGACGATAGTTCGGGGTAGGGGAGTTCGAGCGGAGTGCTGACCCAGCCGTCGGGGCGACGCTCGGCCATGCTGACCGCGAATATCCCACCGTAGGAAGCGTCCGACGAGGTCGCGACGGTCTCGTAAGCCAGTCGATCACCCGATGGCGACAGCGCCAACACCGGGTTCTGGAAGCCGGCCCCGGCAATCAACCTGGCTGGAGTGACATTGGACGGCGTCACCAGCTCCCAGGCGCGGCCGTTACCGGGGACCCCGGGTGCCACAGGGTCCGGCGTGCCGAGAACCGGTGCGGCAATCGCCGCCGCGGCAATCGCGGAGAAGACGATCAAAGCGCCCGCAAGCGCCGATGAGGCGGCAATCGCCGCCTGGCGTCCGCGCGTCCAATTCCGAGCATCGCCTGCCCGCATCCTCGGTCCCCTGGCCCAAACCGAATTCATTCTTCTCCTCGTACATCGAAGAAATCCACTCGCCCCTGCGACGAGCCCGGGCAATGTACGAAGGGGCGCCGGGCCGTTCAACGATTAGCTACAAAGCTGCAACTAACGACACCGGTCAAAGACGGAACAGTGCCGACTCAGGCAGGGAAGTCGTCCTCGACCGTCGCTAGGGACCAATCGGCGCCGGCCTCGCGCAGCTGCTCGACGGCGTAGCTGCCGGTGGCGACGCCGACGACGCGGATGCCGGCGCCGTGGCCGGCCTTGACGTCGCGTGGGGTGTCGCCGACGGCAAACGTCGCCTCGAGGTCGAGCGGGCTGCCGGCGACGACACCGCCGCGCTCGACCGCGCGCCTGGTCAGCTCGGTGCGGTCGGAGGAGTCGGAGCCGTAGCCGCCGAAGGCGAAGAAGCGGTTGAGGCCGGCGCGGGCAAGCTTGATCTGGGCGGCAGCTTCGATGTTGCCGGTGACGAGGCCGAGCAGCACCCCTTCCCCGGCCAGCCGCGGCAGCAGCGCTTCGATCCCCGGCATCACCCGGTAGCCGCCGGACTCGTTGACCGCGTCCTCGAGGTGGCTGAGGTAGCCGGCGATCGCCGCGGCCCGCTCGGCCTCGTCGCCGTCGCGGCCGATCACCTCGCGGAAGACGATCGCGGCGATTTCCGGATCGGTCATGCCGGCGTGGGTGTGCTCCTCGATGTTGGCGTCGATCCCGTGCAGCTCGCGGAAGGCCCGCTGCCAGGCGACCGCGCCGGCGCCGCCGGTGACCAGCAGCGTCCCGTCTATGTCGAAGAGGACCGCGGAGATCACCGGGAGGCGCAGGCTACAGAGAGGCCCGGCCCTCAGCGCCCGGACGAGAGGGGCTTGGCGTTGACCACCCTGCGACGGCAGGGCGCGAAGGCGCGGCAGCGGGCGCGGGCCTGGCGTGGCGCCAGGTCGTCGCCGCGGCCGAAGTGGTGATGCGCGCGATGCCAGCGCCGCTGCAGGAGCAGCCCCCCGGACTGGAGGCCGTCGCCGGCAGGGGTGTCCGCGCCGGCGACGCCGAGGCCGGCCAGCGCCGCGGTCAGGGGGCCGCCCTCGCTGTCGAGGCGAAGCTTCGCCGTCTTGGCGCCGACGCTGTCGGGGGCGAAGCGGACCCGGACCGGGCACTCGGCCCCGGGCGCCAACGTCTCACCGCTGCACTCGTCGCCGGCGAGGGCGAACTGGTCGACGTCGGCGCCGACGATCGCGACCGCGCCGAGCGGGAGTGGCGTGCTGCCGTCGTTGTAAATCGAGAAGACATGGGCGTCGCTCTTGCTGCCGGCCGCCTGCGTGCCGAAGTCGAAGGCCGACGGCGCCAGCGTCGCCGCCGGCGCGATGCCTTCGCCGCTCAGCGTCACCATCGCGCCGCCTTCGCTTTCGCCGAAGAAGGCCAGGCGCGCCAGCTTCGGCCCGGCGCTCTGCGGCGTGAAGCGGATGTGCGCCACGCAGCTGCCGGCCGGCATCAGCGGCAGGCCGGAGCAGTTCTCGTCGAGCAGCTTGAAGCTGCCGGCATCGCCGCCGGCGACGATGCCGATGAAGAAGCTGGTCGGGACGTTGCCGCTGTTGGCGACCGCGATCGTCTCGATCGCCCCCGCCGAGCCGACCGTCACCGCACCGAAGTCGGCCGGGTTCGGCGTCGCTTCGACGACCGGCCGGCCGCCTTCGCCGCTGATGGCGGCGGTGAAGTTGTCGCTGCCGGAGCTGACCTGGACCTGGGTCGCGAAGGAACCGGTTTCGTTGGGGCCGAAGTCGACTTCGATCGAGCAGGTTTCGCCCGGCGCCATCCAGCGTCCCCAGCAGTCGCTGGCGCCGAACCAGAAGCCGTTGGAGTTGCCGCCGCTGAAGTTCAGCGAGGCGACCTGGGCCGGGGCCTGACCGTCGTTTTCGAGCTGGAAGGTCGTCCGCCCCGCTTCGTTGTGGATCGGCAGCAGGCCGAAGTCGTGGCTGCCCGGGTTGAAGCTGAAGTGCGGCGCCACCGAGTCGCCGGAGACTTCGAAGCCCTGTTCGGGACGTCCGCCGGCGAAGCGCGCGTAGAGCGTCGTCTTCTTGGGCCCGACGCCGCTCGGCTTCAGGGCGATCCAGGCCGAGCAGGATTCGCCCGGCTGCAGAGTCCCGCAGTTGGAGCCGCCGAAGCTGAATTCGCCGCCATCTTCCCCTTCGAGCGTGACCTTTTCGATCGCCGCTTCTTCGCCGCTTTCGTTGCGAAGCTGGAATTCCACCGTCTGCGACTGGTTGCCGACGGTGGTGACCGGCAGGGTCGCGGGCCGCGGCGAGAGCGCCAGGACGGGGTCGCTGCCTTCGGGCTGCGGCGCCGCCAGGCTCGAGGCCGGCAGCACCAGCGCGGCGAGGGCGATCGCGAGGAGGGACAAGGCGGTGGCGCCGGCAGGCCGCGGCAGGGCATTGGTCTTGGTCATGCCGCCTCATCGGAAAATCGTCCAGGGGCCTTGACTTTGGATCGGATCGTTCATCATCCCCGAGCAGGCGTGACTCGGGAGGGGCACCCGCACCCTCCCCCTCCGCTAGTGCTCGGCCTCGAGCAGGTCGCGCTGGCTGAGCGTGTAGAGCAGCCCCAGTGAGGGCAGCACCAGCACCGCCGCGGCCGCGAAGACGATGAAGACCGTGACCAGAGTCGGGTCCGGCGCCGCCGCCTGGTCGATCCGCAGCGAGGTCGGCAGCAGGTACGGGAACTGCGCCACCCCCCACCCCCAGATCACCGCCACCACGGCCCCGGCCGCGAGCGGCCGCATGAGCCGGGAGCCGCCGGGCCGATCTCCCCCGTCAGGCGTGGGATGTCGGCCCGGCGAGCGCCGGAGGAGCAGGGTCAGCAGCCCCACCCCGCAGAGGGCCGAGAAGATCACTAGCGGCAGGCCCTGGTCGACCAGGCGGTCGAAGACGTAGCGGGCTTCGGCGTGGAGCTCGACCAGGCCGAAGGCCGCCGCGACCCCGGCCACAGCCGCCGCGGCCAGGGCCCGCCGCACGAAGTAGCGCTCGAGGTCCTCCTCTCCCGCCCGCCGGGCGTCGCCGACGAGGAAGACCGCGGAGAGGTAGGCGCCGGTGGCGACGAACATCGCCCCGGTCAGCAGCGGCAACGGCTGCAACCAGGTGGAGAAGGCGTCGCCGTTGCCGGCGGCCGGGACGTTGCCGGCGGCGATCGCGCCGACGACGGCGCCCATGAAGAACGGGGTGAGGACGGAGGAGAGGGCGAAGGTGGCGCCCGCCGCCCGCCGCCCGGAGAGCCCCTCGATCGACTTGCGGAAGGCGAACCCGGCGCCGCGCAGGACGATCCCCAGCGCCGCCAGCGCGATTGGCGCGTAGAGGGTGGTGAAGATCGCGCTGAAGGCGGGCGGGAAGGCGGTCCAGAGGACGACGAGGATGAAGATCAGCCAGACGTGGTTGGCCTCCCAGACCGGGGTCAGCGAGCGCTGGATCAAGGCCCGCGGCCGCTCGCCCGTCTCCGCGTCCCCGGCGATCAGGTCCCAGAAGCCGCCGCCGAAGTCGGCCCCCCCGAACAACGCGTAGAACGTAGCCCCGACCCACAAAATCGCCGCCGCCGCATCGGCCTTGCTCATGCGTCCCACCCCTCCGCGCGGCCGATGGGCCTCAGACGTCCATTATTTGGACGTTTCAGGCCCATCGACCTCATGACGTCTCCACGGGCGGCGCGTAAGGGGTGCCCTCCGGTTCGGCTTCGCCCTCGCGCCAGCGGCGCGACATCCCGCGCAGGACCTTGACCGCGATCGTCCCGATCGTCGCGTACAGCAGCAGCACGAGACCGAAGCTGAACCAGATCCCGTCCGCCTCGGTGACCGCTTCGGAGGTGCGCATGTAGCCCTGGACGATCCAGGGCTGGCGGCCGACCTCGGTGACGATCCAGCCGCACCAGAGGGCGAGGATCGCGCCGGCACCGGAGGCGGCTACCGCCCGCAGGAACCAGCGGGTCTGAGGGATGTCGCGCCGCTTCCACCAGGCGAAGGCGACCCAGAGCCCGAGCAGCAGCAGGGCCGAGCCGATCCCGACCATCGCGTCGAAGGCGAGGTGCAGCAGGGCGTTGGCCGGGGGCCGTTCGTCGACCGGGATGTCCTCCAGCCCGATCACCTTGGTGTCGGCACTGAACCCGACCAGGAGGGAGTCGAGGTCCGGGATCGGGATCGCCCCCTTGACCCCGTCGCCGGTGCAGATGCCGCCGACGTACTCGGTCTGGTGGCCGCCGGTCTCCTGGATGCACTCCATGCCGGCGAACTTGGCCGGCTGGTGGTCGGCGACCCCCCGGGCGGCGGTGTCGCCGACGAAGAGCTGGATCGGGGTCGCGATCAGGCCGATCGTCAGCGGGATCAGCAGCCCCAGCCGGTGCAGCCGATCGCGCCTGCCCTTCAGCATCCCGACCGCGTAGATCGAGGCGACGAGGAAGCCGACGACCATGTAGGCGGCGAGGATCATGTGCGGCACCTCGTAACCGGTCGCCGGGTTGAAGAGCACCTTCAGCGGCTCGACGTCGACCACCTTGCCGGCGGCGTTCAGCGTGAACCCCTGGGGCTGGTTCATCCACGAGTTGGCGGCGACGACGGCGAAGGCCCCGCCGATCCCGGTGATCACCATCGGCACCCCGGCCCAGAAGTGGGCCCAGCCCGAGAGCCGCTTCCAGCCGTAGATGTAGATCGCCAGGAAGATCGCCTCGAGGAAGAAGAAGATCCCCTCGATCGCGAAGGCGATGCCGAAGACGGAGCCGAAGCGGTGCTCGAACTGCGGCCAGAGCAGCCCGAACTCGAAGCTGAGCACGGTCCCGGTGACGGCGCCGACGGCGAAGGTCACCGCCATCGCCTTCGACCAGCGCCGGGCCAGCTCCAGCGCCGCCTCGTCGCCCTTCTTCAGGCCGATGTAGTTGGCGACGAGGATCGTCGCCGGCAGCGCCACCCCGATGCAGGAGAGGACGATGTGGAAGCCGAGCGTGAACGCCATCTGCTCGCGCGCGGCGAGCAGATTCGATGCCGACGCGGCCAGTGGGAGCGCGTCGGACAGGAACATGAACCGAGCCTATTCCCCGCGGCGGGCGTTGCGGTAGCGACGGATCAGGGCGTTGGTGGAGCTGTCGTGGCGCAGCCTCGGCTCCGCCTCGGCCTGCAGCTCGGGAATGATCTTCACAGCCAGGACCTTGCCCAGCTCGACCCCCCACTGGTCGAACGAGTCGATCCCCCAGATCGCCCCCTGGGTGAAGACGCTGTGCTCGTAGAGGGCGACCAGCGCGCCCAGGGTCGCGGGGTCGAGGCGCTCGGCGAGGATCGTGTTCGAGGGCCGGTTGCCCTCCATCACCCGGTGCGGCACCACCGCCTCCGGCGTCCCCTCCGCCCGCACCTGCTCGGCCGTTTTTCCGAAGGCCAGCGCCTTGCCCTGGGCGAAGACGTTGGACATCAGGAAGTCATGGTGCTCGCCGAGCGGGTTCAGCGATTCGCAGAAGCCGATGAAGTCGCAGGGGATCAGCCGCGTGCCCTGGTGGATCAGCTGGTAGAAGGAGTGCTGGCCGTTGGTCCCCGGCTCGCCCCAGTAGATCGCCCCGGTCTCGTAGTCGACGTGGGCGCCGTCGACGGTCACGTGCTTGCCGTTGGACTCCATCGTCAGCTGCTGCAGGTAGGCGGGGAAGCGGTGCAGGTACTGGTCGTAGGGGAAGACGCCGGAGGTCTGGGCGCCGAAGAAGTCCGAGTACCAGACCGAGAGCAGCCCCATCAGCATCGGCAGGTTCTCCCCGGTTGGGGCCTGGCGGAAGTGCTCGTCCATCGCGTGGAAGCCGGCCAGCATCTCGGCGAAGCGGGCCGGCCCGATCGCCAGCATCGTCGAGAGCCCGATCGCCGAGTCCATCGAGTAGCGGCCGCCGACCCAGTCCCAGAAGCCGAACATGTTGTCGGTGTCGATGCCGAACTCCGAGACCCCCTCGGCGTTGGTCGAGACGGCGACGAAGTGCTTGGCGACCGCCGCCTCGTCGCCGCCGAGCCCGGCCAGGCTCCACTCGCGAGCCGAGCGCGCGTTGGTCATCGTCTCCAGCGTCGTGAAGGTCTTGGAGGAGATCACGAACAGCGTCTCCTCCGGGTCGAGGTCGCGGGTCGACTCGACGAAGTCGGTGGCGTCGACGTTGGAGACGAAGCGGAAGCTCAGCTCCCGCCGCGAGTAGTGCCGCAGCGCCTCGTAGGCCATCACCGGGCCGAGGTCGGAGCCGCCGATGCCGACGTTGACGACGTTGCGGATCGGCTTGCCGGTGTGCCCCACCCACTCGCCGGAGCGGACCCGCTCGCAGAACGCGCCCATGCGGTCGAGCGTCTCGTGCACCTCCTTGACGACGTCGACGCCGTCGACCACGAGCGAGCGGTTGCGCGGCATCCGCAGGGCCACGTGCAGCACGGCGCGATCCTCGGAGACGTTGATGTGCTCGCCCGCGAACATCGCTTCGCGGCGCTCGGTGACGCCGCGCTCGCGGGCCAGCTCGCCGAGCAGCAGCAGCGTCTCGTCGCTGATCCGGTTCTTCGAGAAGTCGAGGTGGAGGCCGGCGCCGTCGGCGACGAGCCGCTCGCCGCGCTCGGGATCGGCGGCGAAGAGGTCGCGCAGCTGGGCTCCCTCGATCTCTCCGTAGTGGGCCTGGAGCCGGCTCCAGGTCGGAAGCTCCCGCAGCGGCGCGGTCTCGCTCAAGCCGCCGCGCCGCGCTGGTCGGCGATCGTCTTCAGCAGCGCGTCCCAGGACTTGTCGAAGGCCTCTTTGCCCTCGCCCTGCAGCCGCTCGGCGAGGGCGCGGACGTCGATGCCGGCATCCTCGAACTCCTTCAGGACCAGCTCGGCGTTGCCGCCGTCGGCGGGGATGAGGTCTCCGACCTGACCGTGGTCGGCGAAGGCGAGCAGGGTCGGCTCCGGCATCGTGTTGACCGTGAGCGGCGAGGCGAAGGCCTCGATGTAAAGCGTGTCGGAGGCCTCCGGGTCCTTGGTTCCGGTGCTGGCCCAGAGCAGCCGCTGCGGGCGTGCGCCCTCGTTCATCAGGCGCTGCATGCGCGGCGAGTCGAGCAGCTGCCGGTAGGCACGGTAGGCGCGGCCGCCGACGGCGACGCCGAGCCGGTTGACGAGGTTCTCGGGCACCTCTTTGGAGACGGCGACGTCCCAGCGGCTGATGAAGAGCGAGGCGACGGAGGCGACGTCGGGGTCGAGCCCCGCTTCGATCCGCCGCTCGAGACCGCGCATATAGGCCTCGGCCGCCGCCAGGTACTGCCGGTCGTCGAAGAGCAGGGTGACGTTGATCGGGACGCCGGCGAAGATCGACTCCTCGATCGCCTTGGTGCCCGCGGGCGTTCCCGGGATCTTGATGAAGAGGTTCTCGCGCCCGGCCTTGGCGTGCAGGGCCGCGGCCTGCTCGATCGTCGCCTCGGAGTCGTCGGCGAGCAGCGGCGAGACCTCCAGCGAGGCCCAGCCGTCGACCCGGTCGGTGCGCTGGTGCACGCCGGCGAAGAGCTTGGTCGCGTCCCGCAGATCGGCGATCGCCAACTCGAAGAAGATCCGCTCCTCGGCGTTGGCACCGACGCCTTCGCCGGCATCGGCCGCCGCCGCGACCTCGGCGATCTGCTCGCTGTAGGAGTCGCCGCCGGAGATCGCCTTTTCGAAGATCGAGGGGTTGGAGGTGAGGCCGGTGACCGCGAGCTCGTCGATGTAGCCCTGCAGAACGCCCTCGCCGAGCATCTGGCGGGTGATGTTGTCGAGCCAGAGGCTCTGTCCCAGCTCGTGCAGGCGGTCGGTTGCCTTCATCGCTCCTCCCCCATCGCTTCGGCCTTGGCTTTCCCGCCCCGCTCCAGCGCCTCGCGGGCGACGGCGGCGATCTTCGCGGGGGTGAACCCGAACTCCTCCTCGACGTCCTTGAAGGGAGCCGACTGACCGAAGGTGTGCATGCCGACGATCGTCCCGTCGCTGCCGGTGTAACGCTCCCAGCCCAGGGTCGATCCCTCCTCGATCGCGACCCGCACCGCCGGCCCCGACGGCAGCACCTCGTCGCGGTACTCGGCGTCCTGGCGGTCGAAGATCTCCCAGCAGGGAAGGCTGACGACGCGCGAGCGGACTCCCTCGGCGAGGAGCGTCTCGTGGGCGCCGAGCGCGAGCTGGACCTCGCTGCCGGTGGCGATCAGGATCAGCTCCGGCTCGCCCTCGCAGTCGGCGAGCACGTAGCCGCCTTTCCGCACCCCCTCCGCGGAGGCGTACTTGGAGCGGTCGAAGACCGGCACCGTCTGGCGGGTCAGCACCATCGCGATCGGGTTGTGGGTGCGCTCGATCGCGATCCGCCAGGCCTCGGCGGTCTCGTTGGCGTCGGCGGGCCGCATCACGTCGAGGTGCGGCATCGCCCGCAGCGAGGCCAGCTGCTCGATCGGCTGGTGGGTCGGACCGTCCTCGCCGAGCCCGATCGAGTCGTGGGTGAAGAGGTGGATCACCGGCAGCTCCATCAGCGCCGAGAGCCGGATCCCCGGGCGGCCGTAGTCGGAGAAGGTGAGGTAGGTCGACCAGAGCGGCTTGATCTTGCAGAGCGAGAGGCCGTTGCAGGCGGTGGCGGCGGCGTGTTCGCGGATCCCGAAGTGGATCTGGCGGCCGTTGAAGCTGCCGGGCTCGAAGTTGACGGCGCCGTCGAAGTCGAGTCGGACCGAAGTCGAGTCGGTGAGGTCGGCGGAGCCGGAGATCATCCACGGCACCCGCTCGGCGATCGCGTTCTGGATCTTGTTCGAGGCCTTGCGGGTGGCCAGGCCCTTGTCTTCGTCGGCGTCGAAGGAGGGGATCGCGCCGTCCCAGTCGTCGGGCAGCTCGCGTCGCTGCATCATCTCGATCTCGGCCCGGTGGGAGGAGCCGTCGAGCTTCTGCCTCCAGGCGGCGCTGAGCTCGGCCCCGCGCGCCCCGATCTTCTCGTCGAAGCGCTCGCGGACGCCGTCGGGGACGAGGAACTGGGCGTCCTCGGGCCAGCCGTAGGCCTTCTTGGTCAGCTTCACCTCGTCGGCGCCGAGCGGTTCGCCGTGGGCGGACTCGGTGTCCTGCTTGTTCGGAGACCCCCAGCCGATGTGGCTGTCGATCACGATCAGGGTCGGGCGCCCGGTCTCGGCCTTGAACTCCTCGAAGGCGCGGGAGAGCAGCGAGGCGTCGTTGGCGTCGCCCACCCGCAGCACGTTCCAGCCGTAGCCCTCGAAGCGGCTGAGCACGTCGTCGTCGTAGGCGAGGTCGGTGGCGCCGTCGATCGTGATGTGGTTGTTGTCGTACATCCAGCAGAGGTTGTCGAGCTTGAGGTGCCCGGCCAGCGAGGCGGATTCGTGCGAGACGCCCTCCATCAGGCAGCCGTCGCCGGCCAGCGCGTAGACGTCGAAGTCGAAGAGGTCGGCGCCGAAGCGCTCCCCCTGCCACTTCGAGGCCAGCGCCATCCCGACCGAGGTCGCGATCCCCTGGCCGAGCGGCCCGGTGGTCGTCTCGACCCCGGTGGTCCAGCGGTACTCGGGGTGGCCGGGAGTGCGCGAGTGCAGCTGGCGAAATTCTTCGATCTCGTGCAGCGAGCAGGCGGGCTCGTCGGTGATCTCGTAGTCGGCGTCGACCTTCCTCACCCCGGCGAGGAAGAGCATCGAGTAGAGCAGCATCGAGGCGTGCCCGGCCGAGAGCACGAAGCGGTCGCGGTTGGGCCAGATCGGGTCGGCCGGGTCGTAGCGCAGGTGGTTCTGCCAGAGCTCATAGGCGACCGGCGCCAACGCCATCGGCGTCCCCGGATGCCCCGAGCTGGCCTTCTCGACCGCGTCGATTGAGAGCGTGCGAATCGTGTTGATGGCGAGCTGATCGATGTCCTGATTCATGGCGGGTGACCGATCCTAACCACAACGACCCGGCGAGCCGATTCCCACTTACGCGAGCGCGGCGTCAGACCGCCGCCAGTTGAAATTGGCTCTCTGTTTTTCGATATTTTATTATGCTTGTCAGTGTAATATAGATAGTTTAATATTTGAAATATGCCAGGTAGGATCCATCCCCTCTCCCCCCAGACGAACGAGGCAGTCCGACTGCTTGGCGCTCGCATCCAGCTGGCCCGGCGCGAGCGCCGCTGGACCTTGCAGGAGCTGGCCGACCGCGCCGGCGTCACCGCTGTGACGATGCGCAAGGTCGAGCGCGGCGACCCCAGCGTCAGGCTGGGGGTGGCGTTCGAGGCCGCGACGCTGACCGGGGTCGCGCTCTTCGACCCCGGTCCGTCGCGGCGGCGACTGGAGGTCGAGCGCGTCGACGATCGGCTCGCTGTCCTCCCGCGGCTCGTCCGCAGGCGGCAGGTAGACGATGACTTCTGAGCCCGAGCACGCCTTTGTCTGGGTCTGGCTGCCTGGCGAGGTCGATCCGGTCGTCGCCGGTCGTCTCGACGTCGAAGAGCGGGCCCTCGTCTTCAGCTACGGGCGCAGCTACTTGGAGCGCGAGGCCCGGATCCCGCTCTACCTGCCGGAGCTGCCCCTGGGTCGGGGCACGATCCCGCCCCGGGTCGGGGAGGTGGCCGGGTGTATCGCCGACGCGGGTCCAGACGCCTGGGGACAGCGGGTGATCCTGAACCGCCTGACCGGGAGCGCCGCCGCCGACACCACCGCCCTGACGCCGCTGACCTACCTGCTCGAGTCCGGCTCGGATCGCAGCGGCGCCCTTGACTTCCAGTCCTCCGCTGAGCGCTACGTCCCCCGCTCGCTCGATCAGGCGACCCTGGAGGAGCTGGCCGAATCGGCGGAACGAGTCGAGCTCGGCGTGCCACTATCGCCAGCGCTCGACCAGGCCCTGCTGCACGGCAGCTCCGTGGGCGGCGCGCGGCCGAAGGCGCTGCTGCGCGACGACGGCCGGCGGCTGATCGCGAAGTTCAGCTCGACCACGGACACCTATCCCGTGGTCAAGGGCGAGTTCGTGGCGATGGAGCTGGCGCGGCAAGCCGGGATCGAGACGTCGACGGTCGAGCTGACCACGGCACTCGGCCGCGACGTGCTGTTGGTCGAGCGGTTCGACCGGCCCGATGGCGGCCGCCGGGCAATGGTCTCGGCCCTGACCATCCTCGAGCTCGACGAGATCGAGGCCAGGTATGCGAGCTACGCGAAGCTCGCGGACCAGGTCCGCGCCCGTTTCACCGACGCGGCCGCGACCCTGCGCGAGCTCTTCGCCCGGATCAGCTTCAACATCCTCAGCGGCAACAACGACGACCACGCCCGTAACCACTCGGCCTTCTGGGACGGAGCCGAGCTGACCCTCACCCCTGCCTACGACATCTGCCCCTCACCGCGCGCTGGCGGCGAGACCGCCCAGGCGATGGCGATCGGTCACGACGAATACCGCTTCAGCCAGGTCGCCGGCTGCGTCGCTCGTGCCTCCACCTACCTGCTCTCGGAGGCCGACGCGCGCGAGATCGTCAACCACCAGATCGAGGTCATCGAGACCGGGTGGGCCGATGTCTGCGACCGCGCCGAGCTGACCGAGGTCGACCGCAACAGCTTCTGGCACCGCCAGTTCCTCAACCCCTATGCGACCGAGGGGTACTGACTCAGGGTTCGATGCGGGTGACAGCGCCTTCGCCGTTGTCGGCGACCCAGACCGCGGTATCGCCGACGGCGACGGCGCCGGGTTCGGAGCCGACCTGGATCGGGGCGCCGCTGCGCTCGCCGCTTTCGAGGTCGATCCTGGTCACCGCGTCCTCAGCCGCGCTGGCGACCCAGACGGTGCTGTTGCCGGCGTCGATCCCACCCGGCTGCTCGCCGACTTCGATCGGGTCGCCGAGCACGGTGTGGATCGAGGGGTCGACCTTGGTCACGCTGTTGGAACGGCTGTTGGCGACCCAGACGAGGCCGTGGGCGACGGTGATTCCGGCGGGCCCGCGGCCGACCGGGATCGGCGCGTCGGTGCGCAGGGTGCCGAGGTCGATCCGGCGGACGCTGCCGGTCGAGGCGCTGCTGACCCAGAGGCCGCCCTGCCCGACCGCCAGCCGCAGCGGCTGCGCGTGCGGCGGCAGGCCCCGGCGCAGGATCCGGCCGCCCCTGGCGGCGACGGCGCTGACCCCGGCCCCGTCCTCGTCGGCGACCCAGACGTCGCCGCCGCCGAAGGCGATCGCGCCGGGGCTGCCGCCGACCTTGACCCGCTTCACCACCTCGCCCGACCGCGGGTCGACCCGGAGGACCTCGCCGCGGGGCGGGTCGGAGACCCAGACCGAGCCGGCGCCGACCGCGACCCCGGAGATGCCGGCGCCGAGCTGGAATGGCCTGCCGACCGCCTCGCCGCTTTCGGGGTCGAGCCGGGTCAGGGTGCCGTCGGGCTGGCTGGTGACCCAGATCGCCTCGTCGTCGGCGGCGATCCGCAGCGGCGACCCGCCGATCGGGATCGGCTTCGAGGCGTGGACGCCACCGCCGCCGAGCAGAGCGAGGACGAGGACGACCATCGCCGCGATCAGGGCCAGCCCGGCGGCGCCGAAGGCGAGCACCCTGCCGCCGGGCATCTTCAGGCCGCCTCCCGCCTTCTCGGCCTCACGGCGATCGCCGCCGATCGGCACCGTCGCCCGCTCGCGCGGGCCGGCGCCGGCCTCCGGGGCCGCACCGGGCTCCGTCAGCACCCGCGTCCTCGCCGGCACCGCTCCCGCGCTCTCGCGCGCGGCGGCGATCAGCGCCCCGGCGCTCGGGTAGCGCTCCCCCGGCTCTTTCGTCACCGCGCGCTCGATCACCGCCTCCAGGCCCGCCGGCATCTCCGGCTCGGTGTCGGCCTCCTTGCGGGCGTAGGGCGCGATCCCGGTCAGCGCCTCGTAGAGGACGCAGCCGAGCGAGTAAACGTCTGCCGGCGGCCCGACCGTGGCGCCGCGCCACTGCTCCGGCGACATGTACTCGGCGGTGCCGACCACCGAGGCACCGCTGAGGACGCCGCTGTCGCCGAGCGCCTTGGCGAGGCCGAAGTCCGAGAGGAAGGCGCGGTCGCCCTCGACCAGGACGTTGTGCGGCTTCACGTCGCGGTGGACGATGCCGGCCGCGTGGGCGACGTCGAGCGCTTCCGCGACCTGGCCGAGCAGGGCGATCGCCCGCTCTGGCGGCAGCGGCCCCTCGCGGTCGAGCCGGCGCCGCAGGTCGCCGCCGGCGACCAGGCGCATCGCCACGATCAGCTCGCCGTCGACCTCGCGCGAGTCGTAGACCGGCACCACCGCCGGGTGGTCGAGGCTGGCGGCGAGCCGCGACTCGCGCAGGAAGCGCTCGCGGAAGCCCTCGCGGTCGGCCAGCTCGCGGGCGATCACCTTCAGCGCCACCGACCGTTCCAGCCCCAGGTGAGTGGCCCGGTAGACCACGCCCATCCCGCCCCGAGCGATCAACGCGTCGAGGCGGTATCCCGCAAGAGTGGAGCCGATGGCGAGGTCTGCCATCGGCTCCTTATACGGGCTGGGTCGGATTCCGGGGGCTTGGGCCTCTCCCCCGGAATCCGTCGTTGCCTCAGCGAACGGGCTGCCAGGAGATGACCGGCCCGATCGTGGTGCCGTCGCCTTCGGTCAGGTCGACCCCTTCGGCGAGGTCGCGCTGGCGACCATCGGCGACGTCTATTGCGACCAGCCGCTCGCGTTCGTCGGCGGCGACGAAGGCGGCGACGCGGCTGCCGTCGGAGGAGAAGACGCCGTTGGTCTCCGAGCCGTCGGGCAGCTCGCAGACCTTGTGCGCCTTGCTCGGGCCGATGCGCTTCACCCACAGCCCCTGGTCGCGGCGGAAGAGCAGCGTGTGGCCGTTGCCGGCGACGTCTTCGACATAGGCCGAGCCGACGCCGCGCACCTGCGGCTTCACCTTGGTGCCGTTGGCCGCCATCGTGTAGACGTCGGCGTAAGCGGCCGGCGTGTCGCTGCTGTCACCGCGGCTGAAGAGGATGCCGCCGGCGAAGAAGCGCGGCTCGAACTCGTCGACGCCGCCGGTCCTGGTCAGCCGTGCCAACCTGGCGCCGCTGGGGCGGACCGTGAAGACGTCGTCGTTGGCCCCGCTGGTGCGGACGAAGACGATCGAGTGGCCGTCGGGCGAGAAGTCGGCGTCGTGGTCGTCGGCGCCGCCGCTGGTCAGCGGGTGCAGCCCGCCGCCGTGGGAGCGGACCGTGTAGAGGTCGGCAGGGCCGCCCGCCGGGGTCCGGCGCTCGAAGACGACGAGCCGCCCGTCCGGCGAGACCACCGGCTTCGAGTCGAGGTTCGAGCCGCTGGTCAGCTGGCGTAGCCCGGAGCCGTCAGCGCGGACCGAGAAGAGATGGCCGCCGCGGACGAAGGCGATCGAGGTGCCGTCCGGGGAGAAGGCCGGTTCGGTGTCGGTCGGGTCTTCGGTCAGCTGGTTGAGGTGCCCGTCCTTGACCGCGTAGAGGCCGCCTTCGACGATCGTCTTCGTTTCGGTTTTCGGCGCTTCGCCGGCTTTCGGAACTTCGCCTTCGACTTTTTTCGTTTCCGTGTGCTGGGTGAGGCGGGAGAAGACGACCGCCCCGGTGGACGGCGCCGCGACGGCGCTTGCCGGCAGAGCGAGGACGAGGAGTGCGAACAGTGCGGTTACCGCGTGTCGAATGCCCATGATCGATTCCTTTCGGTGGGGTGAACGTTGCCCCACCGATACTGGGCGGCCCCCCCGCACTGGCCAACGCCATCGACGCCACTTGCCGAGCCAGGTTTGGCCCGGTCCGGGTCAGCGTTGAGCCGGCCCGCTAACGGTCGAGGCCGAGCTCGATCACCCGCGCCGCGATCTGGCGCGGCCGGTCGCGGCCGGCCTCGCCGGAGACGCCGAGCTTGGCGGCGAGCGCGTCGAGGCGGCGCTGGGCGGTGCGCTCGCTGACCTGCAGAGACTCGGCGATCTCGGCCCGGGTGGCGGGACGGCCGGCGAAGGCGCCCTCGCTGCGGTAGGGCGCGGTCAGGGCCGCCGCGGTCGCCCGCTCCTCCGCGCTCAGCGCCACCGAGGGCCCACCGCTCGGCACCGTCGCTCCGACCGGGGTCGCCGGGCCGACCGAGACTTCGAGCCGGTGGGCCCCGACGATCAGGGTGTCGCCGTTGCGCAGCCGCCGAGGGCGGTCCAGCGGCTCGCCGTTGAGGGCGGTGCCGTTGCGGCTGTCGAGGTCGGTGGCCATCAGCACCTCCCCCCGCCGCTCGATCTCGAGGTGGTTCCAGGAGACCGCCTCGTCCTCGAGCTGGATCGCGGCCTCGGGCGAGCGCCCGACGACCGTGACCTCGGCGGCGAGCGCCACCGAGCGCGGCGCCTCGCCACCACTGGAAACCCAGATCCGCGCGTCCATCGAGCCATGAGCATAGATAGGAGCGGCGCGGATAATGTCCGCCCGGTGAGCGGGGCGGACACCGAGAAGCGGATCGCGGCGGAGGCGGCGGCCGAGCTGGTCGCGGACGGGATGACCGTCGGCCTCGGCACCGGCTCCACGGTCGCCCACCTGCTGCCGGCGCTCGCCCGCCGCGGCGTCAGCGACATCCGCTGCGTCGCCACCTCGGTCGCGACCGAGGAACAGGCGCGCGCGCTGGGGATCCCGGTCGAGCGGTTCAACCGACTCGAGCGCCTCGACATCGCGATCGACGGCACCGACGAGGTCACTCCCGACGGCTGGCTGATCAAGGGCGGCGGCGCCGCCCACCTGCGCGAGAAGATCGTCGCCGCCGCGGCCGACCGCTTCGTCGTCATCGCCGACTCCAGCAAGCCGGTCGACGCCCTCGGCGGCCCGGTCCCGCTGGAGCTCTTCTCCTTCGGCCTCGCCTCGACCCTGGCCCGGCTCGGCCCCGAGGTCGAGCCGCGCGACGTCCCCCCCAGCCCCGACGGCGGCACGATCGCCGACTACCGCGGCTCGATCGGCGACCCGGCCGAGCTCGCCGCCCGGCTCGAGGCCGACCCCGGCGTCGCCGCCCACGGCCTCTTCCCGCCGAGCATGGTCAGCGACCTCTTGATCGGCCGCGGCGACTCGGTCGAGCGAGTGAAAAGACCCTCGACGATGAAAGGCTGCCCGCCATGAGTGATTTCAACGAGCTGAAGATCGACGGTCGCATCGCCACCCCGGCCGACCCCGACTGGGACGGGGCGCGGCTGGCCTGGAACCTCGCGGCCGACCTGCGGCCGGAGGCGGTGGTCTTCGCCGAGAGCGCCGGCGACGTCGCCGCGACGGTCGGCTTCGCCGCCGCCAACGGGCTCAAGGTCGCCGGCCATGGCACCGGGCACGGGGCCGGCGCGCTGCCGCCGCTCGAGGGCACGATCCTGCTCAAGACCGAGCGCATGCGCGGGATCTCGATCGACGCCGAGGAGCGCACCGCCCGGGTCGAGGCCGGGGTGCTCTCGCTGGAGCTGGCCGAGGCGGCGGGCGAGCACGGTCTCTCCTTCCTGCCCGGCTCCTCACCCGACGTCGGCGTCACCGGCTACACGCTCGGCGGCGGCCTCAGCTGGCTCGGGCGCCAGTACGGCTTCGCCTGCAACAGCGTCAGCGGGATCGACGTCGTCACCGCCGACGGCGAGCGGCGCAGCGTCACCGCCAACGACGAGCCCGACCTCTTCTGGGCGCTGCGCGGCGGCGGCGGGAGCTGCGCGATCGTCACCGCCCTGCACGTCTCGCTGCTGCCGATCGCCGAGGTCTACGGCGGCATCCTCATCTTCCCGGCCGAGCTCGGCCCCGGCGCCTTTCGCGCCTACCGCGACTGGGCCGCGACCGCGCCGGAGGAGATCACCTCGGTCATCCGCCTGCTGCGGCCGCCGCCGGTCCCGGACGTGCCGGAGCCGCTGCGCGGCGTGCCGCTGATCACCATCGACGGCTGCTTCACCGGCGGCCGCGAGGCGGGCGACGAGCTGATCGCCCCACTGCGGGCGCTCGGCGAGCCGATCATGGACAGCTTCGGCCCGATGCCCGCCGCCGGCCTCTGCCGCATCCACATGGACCCCGAGCAGCCGGTCCCCGGCCTCACCGCCCAGGCCCCGATCGCCGAGCTCAGCGACGAAGCGATCGAGGCCTTCGTCGCCAACGGTCCCGGGCCGGAGACCGGCTCGACCCTGCTGCTGGCCGAGCTGCGCCACCTCGGCGGCGCGCTCGCTCGCCGCGGCGAGGGCGCCGGCGCCCTCGACAAGCTCGACTTTCCCTTCGTATTGGAGGCGGTCGGCGCCCTGATGGCGCCCGACGCCGGCGAGACCGTGCCCCGCGACCTGGCCCGGCTCGAGGAGGCGATGGCCCCCTTCCGCGCCCCCGGCGGGTACTTCAACTTCGTCGACTCCCCCTGCGACGTCGACTCGATCCTCCCCGCCGAGGTCTGCTCCCGCCTGGTCGAGGTGAAGCGCGCCTGGGATCCCGACGAGATGATCGTCGCCAACCACGCGGTCTCGCTCGGAGAGGCGGACTAGCCAGGGCGAGTCGCGCGGCTCATGCCGGCGGGCCCAAGCGGGTCAAGCTGGGTTCGCGTCACGAATCGAGGCCAGCCGCCGGTAGCCCTCGTCCTCTTCGCCAACCAGCTCCGCCAGCTTCCGGGTGGCCGTCTCGATGTCCTCCGGAGTCGCCATGGCGACCGCCTCTATGTCGCCCCAGTCTTTGGTGCGATCGAAGAAGGACTTGAAGAGCACCAGCGAAGCGCAATCCAGCATCGGCACCTTCCGGCCCTCCAACGCGACCCAGACGATCGCCATGCCAACCTCCTCGTGGAGGGGAAGGTTGTTGAGGAAGAGGTCGATCGGGACCCCGTCCCAGAAGAGCCGAGCCTGGCCATCGCGCTGGATCCGCTTCACGTCATCGGCGTCGGCCTTCACTCCTGCGGGCAGGGCCTCCAGCACCCGCTCCGCATCTGCGGCATCGCAGAAGATGTTCACGTCGAGATCCCGCGTGCCACGCGGCTCTTCGACGCAATACGCCAAAGCGATCGCGCCCCCAAAAGCGTGCGGCAGCGATTTCGCCTTGAGCGCGTCATGGACGGCAAAGAGCTTGTCGACGAGCTCGCTCACCTGACCACTCCCCGCTCGGCCAGTTGCCGCGCCAGGGGCGGAAACTGCATATCACCGCGCGGGCGAAACGGCAGGGCCTCCGCCAGCTCGAGCACCTGCACGAGGATGCGACTTGCGCGGTCGGCGTCGACCGGTGGCTTGCGGCGGTCGACGCCGAGTCCCATGCCGGCGGCGGCGGCGATTCGCAGCAGGGCATTGGCTCCCGGCTCCCGGCCGCCGTGGAGGTAGGCGTTGAGGACCGATCGTGGGAGGCCGGCCCTACGCGCCAGCTCTGCCTGGCTGAGTCCGCTGCGCCGCTGGATCTCGGCGATCAGCGAGGTCGGGCTTGACTGAATCTCAGGCATTCCCTGATGTTAGCGGATCCGCTAACATCAGACACCTGCCGCCTCGTCGGCGACGACGACCATGTTGTCGTTGCGCACGCGTCCGGCCGGGATCGACTCGTCGCCGGCGAGCAGCTTCTCCAGCGGCTCGCGCTTCTCAGCGCCGGTGACCAGCCAAAGGATCTGGCGGGCGGCGTCGATCGCCGGGTAGGTGAGGGTCATGCGGCGGTGGCCCTGGTACTCGCCGCCGGTGGTCGCGACGCGGCGATCGTTCACCTCGAGCACGGGATCGCCCGGGACCAGCGAGGCGGTGTGGCCGTCGGGGCCGAGGCCGAGGTGGACGAGGTCGAAGCGCTCGGGCAGCCCGTTTTCGTAATCGCGGGCGGCGGCCTCGAGGTCGCGCTGTGTGACCGGCATCGGCCGCAACGTCGACTGGTGGTCCATCGAGAGGCCGAGCACCATGTGGGTGAGGTTGCGCTCCTCGCTGCCGGGCGAGGCGATCCGCTCGTCGACCTGGAACAGCTCGGCCGCGTCCCAGGGCATCTCCTCCAGTTCGCCGAGGATCGCCAGCATCGCCCAGGGCGAGCGGCCGCCGCTCATCGCCAAGCCGAACGGTCCGCGCGCGGCCGCCGCGGCGGCGCCGGCCTCGGCGATCAGCTCGGCCGCGCGCCGTGCCGCCGCCCTTTCGTCGCCGACGACCTCGAGCTCGATCGCCATCCCCGCTCCCTAGTCCTTCTTTTCGTCGTGGCCGCCGAACTGCTTGCGCATGGCGGACAGCACCTTGTCGGCGAACTCGTCGTTGCCGCGCGAGGCGAAGCGCTCGTAGAGGGCGGCGGTCAGGACCGGCGCCGGCACCCCCTCGTCGATCGCCGCGATCGAGGTCCAGCGGCCCTCGCCGGAGTCGGAGACGCGCCCGGCGAAGTCCGAGAGGTCGGGCGATTCCTGCATCGAGGCGGCGGTCAGGTCGAGCAGCCAGGAGCCGATCACGGAGCCGCGGCGCCAGACCTCGGTCACCTCCGGCAGGTCGAGGTCGTACTGGTAGTACTCGGGATGGTCGAGCGGCGCCGTCTCGGCGTCGGCCTCGCGCTGGACCTTGCCGGCGTTGGCGTTCTTGAGGATGTTGAGGCCCTCGGCGTAGGCGGCCATCACCCCGTACTCGATCCCGTTGTGGACCATCTTCACGAAGTGGCCGGCCCCGTTCGGGCCGCAGTGCAGGTAGCCGTTCTCGGAGGGCGAGACGTCGCCGCTGCGTCCCGGCGTGCGCTCGGCCTGCTCGACGCCGGGCGCCAGCGAGGCGAAGATCGGGTCGAGCCGCTCGACCGCCCGGTCGGGGCCGCCGATCATCAGGCAGTAGCCGCGGTCGAGCCCGAAGACGCCGCCGCTGGTGCCGCAGTCGACGTAGTCGAGCCCCCGCTCACCGACCTTGGCGGCGCGGCGGATGTCGTCGCGGTAGTAGGAGTTGCCGCCGTCGACGATCGCGTCGCCGCTCTCTAGCACCGCCGCAACCGCGTCCACGGTCGACTCGGTGATCTCCCCGGCCGGGACCATCACCCAGACCGAGCGCGGCGCGCTCAGCTTCGCGGCCAGGTCCTCCAGCGAGGAGGCGCCCTCGGCTCCCTCCCCGGCCAGCGTCGCGACCGCGTCCGGGTTGACGTCGTAGGCGACGATCTTGTGCCCGTCCCGCATCAGGCGTCGCGCCATGTTGGCGCCCATGCGGCCGAGGCCGACGATTCCGAGTTCCATAGTGACCTCCGCTGGGGGATGAACGAGCCCCGCAATCCTAGGGCGCCGCGACGCGTCTGCAGTTGTACGTCCTATAGACGTCTAAAAGCAGACGCGTGGGCAGGCGAACGCCGGCGAGCCCGGGTCGCCGGGCTGTAGCCTGCGCGGCGGATGAGCAAGGGCGCCAGCCAGCACACCGACAACGCCGCCGGCGTCCTCGCGATCTTCGGGATCAGCGGCGACCTGGCGAAGAAGATGACCTTCCGGGCGCTCTACCGGCTCGAGGCCCGCGGCAAGCTCGACTGCCCGATCGTCGGCGTCGCGATCGACGAGTGGGATGACGAGCAGCTGCGCCGGCACGCCCACCAGGCGATCGTCGACACCGTCTCCGAGCCCGACGAGGACGTCTTCGCCCGCCTCGCCGCCCGCCTCGCCTACGTCCAGGGCGACTACGCCGACAACGCCACCTTCGAGCGCGTCAAGGCGGCGCTCGGCGACGCCAAGCACCCGGTCTTCTATCTCGAGGTCCCGCCCTCGCTCTTCGGCACCGTCGTCGACGGCCTCGGCAAGGCGGGGCTGACCGAGGACGCCCACGTCGTGATCGAGAAGCCGTTCGGGCACGACCTCGAATCGGCGCGGGCGCTCAACGCCGAGCTCTGCCAGGTCCTGAGCGAGGACCAGATCCTCCGCATCGACCATTACCTCGGCAAGGAGCCGGTGATGGACATCACCTACCTGCGCTTCGTCAACTCGATCCTGGAGCCGGTCTGGAACCGCTCCCACGTCTCCCACGTGCAGATGACGATCGCCGAGGACTTCGGCGTCGACGACCGCGGCCGCTTCTACGACGAAGTCGGGGCGATGCGCGACGTGATCCAGAACCATGCCCTGCAGGTGCTGGCCCTGGTCGGGATGGGACCGCCGACCGGCAACCACCACGACTCGATCCGCGACAAGAAGCTCGAATTCTTCAAGGCGATGCGGGCCGCCGACCCGAAGCGCTACGTGCGCGGCCAGTACGAGGGCTTCCTCGACGTCAAGGACGTCGCCCCCGACTCGCAGACCGAGACCTTCGCCGCGATCGAGCTCGAGGTCGACAACTGGCGCTGGAGCGGCGTCCCCTTCTTCATCCGCGCCGGCAAGTGCATGCCGGCGAAGGCGAGCGAGGTGACGGTCGTCTTCAGGCGCCCGCCGAACCTCGGGATCGGTCACGGCAAGACGCCGGAACCGAACCAGATGACGATCCGGATCGAGCCGACCCCCGGCTCGCGGATGCGCCTCTACGCCAAGAAGGCCGGCGAAGAGGCCTTCGAGCCCGCCGACCTCGAGGTCCTCTTCGAGAAGACGCCCGGCAGCGAGCCTGAGCCCTACGAGCGCCTGCTCGGCGACGCGATCGACGGCATCCACGACCTCTTCACCCGCCAGGACGCGATCGAAGAGACCTGGCGCGTGGTCCAGCCCCTGCTCGACGAACCCGGCCCGGCCCTCCCCTACGCACGCGGCACCTGGGGACCGGACGCCGCCAAGGACCTGACCCGTGGCATAGCGCAGTGGTCGGACCCCTGGCTGCCCAATTCCTAGAGCCTGCTAGGTTTTGGGTCGCCTTATTAGGGGCGCCTAAGCATGATTCCAACCTTCGTCATCACCCTGCGAGAGGGCGTTGAGGCCTCTCTGATCGTCGGCATCATCGCCGCCTTCCTGGTCAAGGAGGGACGCGAGGACGCGATGCGTCAGATGTGGATCGGCGTCGCGATCGCGATCGTGCTCTGCACGGCCGTCGGCGTCGGCCTCGACCTGGTCGGCGAACAGCTGCCGCAGAAGCAACAGGAGGGAATGGAGTCGGTGATCGGCCTGATCGCGGTCTCGGCCGTCACCTACATGATCATCTGGATGCGCCGTCACGCCCGCAGCATCAAGGGCTCGCTCGAGGGCGAGGCGGCCTCGGCGCTGGCCACCGGCTCGACCATGGCCCTGGTCGGGATGGCCTTCCTCGCGGTCCTGCGCGAGGGCTTCGAGACCTCGGTCTTCCTGCTCGCCGCCTTCCAGGACTCGACCGACACCACCGCCGCCGGCGGCGGCGCCGTCCTCGGCCTGGCCGCCGCGATCGCGATCGGGATCGGGCTCTACCGTGGCGGGGTCCGCCTCAACCTGACCAAGTTCTTCCGCTTCACCGGCCTGATCCTCGTCTTCGTCGCCGCCGGCCTGCTCGCCTCCGCCGCCCACACCGCCCACGAGGCGGGCTGGATCAACAGCTTCCAGGGACAGGCGCTCGACCTCACCTGGCTGGTCCAGCCGGGCACGATCAGCGGCTCGCTGCTGACCGGGATGCTGGGCCTGCAGCCGACGCCAACCCAGATCGAGGTCGCGGCCTACCTGCTCTACGCGGTGCCGATGGCGCTCTACGTCCTCTGGCCGGACCGCTTCCGCCGGCGCCGCCGTGAGCGCAGCAGCGCCGGGCCGCGGAGCGGCGCGCCTGCCCAGACCCCTGCCTGAGGCCGCCCACGCCGCTCCCGATCTGCCGATGACCCCGCTCAGCCGCCGCACCCTGCTCAAGTCCGCCGGCGTCGGCGCGGCCGGGATCGGGCTCGGCGCCGGCGGCTACCTGGTCGGCCAGGATGCGGCCGAGGCACGGGGCGAGGGCACCGGCAGCGTCCCCTTCTACGGGGAGCACCAGGCCGGGATCGACACCCCCGCCCAGGACCGCCTCTTCTTCGCCTCCTTCGACCTCCTGACCGAGAGCCCGGCCGAGCTGCGCGAGCTGATGCGCGAGTGGAGCAAGGCGGCGGCGGAGATGACCGCGGGCGAGATGATCGGCGCCGTCAACGACGTCGAGCTGGCCCCGCCCGACGACACCGGCGAGACCGTCGGCCTGCTCGCCTCCAACCTGACGATCACCTTCGGCTTCGGCCCGGGGCTGTTCGAGAAGCCCGGCCTCGGCCTGGCCGCCAAGCGCCCGGCGGCGCTGCGGGAGATCCCACCGCTCCCGGCCGATGAGCTCAACCAGCTCGAAAGCGGTGGCGACATCTGCGTCCAGGCCTGCTCCGACGACCCCCAGGTCGCCTTCCACGCGATCCGCAACCTGGCCCGGATCGGCCGCGGCACGGTGGCGATGCGCTGGTCCCAGCTCGGCTTCGGCCGCACCTCGACCACCAGCCGCGGCCAGGACACCCCGCGCAACCTGATGGGGTTCAAGGACGGCACCGCCAACATCAAGTCCGAGGACAAGGCGGCGATGGACCGCTACGTCTGGGTCGGCGGCGAAGGGCCGGGCTGGATGCGCGGCGGCAGCTATCTGGTGACGCGCCGGATCCGCATGCTGCTGGAGGTCTGGGACCGCTCCTCGCTCGAAGACCAGGAGCAGACGATCGGCCGCGCCAAGTACAGCGGCGCCCCGCTCGGCGGCCACGACGAGTTCGAATCGCTCGACTTCGCGAAGGAGCGGGCCAGCGGGCTGCCGGCGATCCCGGTCGACGCCCACGTCCGCCTCGCCTCCGCCCAGGCCAACGACGGCGAGCGGATCCTGCGCCGCGGCTACTCCTTCGCCGACGGCGTCGACGAGAGCCTCGGCGAGCTCGAAGCCGGCCTCTTCTTCATCGCCTTCCAGCGTGACCCGGAGCAGTTCGTCGCGATCCAGCGCCGGCTCGGCGCCAACGACGCGCTCAACGAGTACGTCAAGCACGTCGGCAGCGCCGTCTTCGCCGTCCCCCCGGGCGCGAGCAAGGGCGGCTACGTCGGCGAGACGCTGCTCGGCTGAGCGCTGTCGTCCTTTGTGCCGGATAGCGACACAAAGGACGACAGCAGTATCCCGGCCCGTATCGGTTTTGTTAGGTTGCCCTAACTCTCGTCCGAGAATCGACCCAAGGAGCAGCCTCGCCGATGAACCGACCGTCCTCCCGCGCCGCGCTGACGCTGATCGCCGTCGCCGCCCTCTCCCTCTTCGCCGCTGCCTGTGGCTCCAGCGAAGACGCGCCCCCCGGCGCCAAGAAACTGACCTTCAAGCTGACCGACGCCGGCTGCACGCCGCACGACGCCAAGGCACCCGCCGGCCCGATCAACTTCGAAATCGAGAACGACGGCACTTCGAAGGTGACCGAGATGGAGGTCATGGACGGGGAAACGATCCTCGGCGAGAAGGAGAACCTCTCCGACGGCCTCACCGGCAGCTTCGCGCTGACCCTGGAGAAGGGCGAATACGTCATCTACTGCCCGGGGGGCGACGACGAGCGCGGCACCCTGACCGTCAGCGGCGAGCTCACGTCCGCCAACAGCCCCGAGGTCGAAGCGGCGGTCCAGCGGTACCGCGAATACATCGAGAAGAACACCGACGAGCTGGTCGCCGAAACCAAGCCGTTCGTCGCCGCCGTGGTCGCCGGTGACGTCGCCAAGGCGAAATCGCTGTACCCCGCCGCGCGCATCCCCTACGAGCGGATCGAGCCGGTGGCCGAGTCCTTCGGCGATCTCGACCCCCGCATCGACGCCCGCGAGAACGACGTGCCGAGGTCCGAATGGAGCGGCTTCCACATGATCGAGAAGGCGCTCTGGGAAGAAGGCACCGCCAAGGGCATGGCCCCGGTCGCCGAACAGCTGGAAGCGGACGTCGCCGAACTGGCGAAGAAAGTCGAAACCGTCGACCTGCAGGCGGTGCAGATCGCCAACGGCGCCAACGAGCTCCTCGGCGAGGTCTCGGCCTCGAAGATCACCGGCGAGGAGGAGCGCTACTCGCACATCGACCTGGTCGACTTCAAGGCCAACGTCGAAGGCTCCGAGGCCGCGTTCGAAGCGGTCGAGCCGCTGCTGAACAAGAAGGATCCGAAGCTGGCCAAGGAAATCGAAGCCGACTTCCAGCAGGCGTACGCGACGCTGAAGCCATACGAAACGGCCGACGGGTTCGTCACCTACGAAGAGCTGACCAAGGCCGACACGCGGAAGCTGGCGCAGTCGATCGACACGCTCGCCGAGAAGCTGAGCCAGGTCCCGGCGCAGATCGTCGGCGGCGAAAACGCGTAGACGAAGCATTCCGGCCGGCGGGTCCTGTCAGGGAGATGGGGTCTTCGTCCTCGCAAGCTGCGGGCGAAGACCCCAGATCTCCCTGCCACCCGCCGGAGGAACGCCTAGCCTGAACGGCCGATGACGATTGCGGCCGGAGATAGAGTTGACGAGCTGCTGGGCAAGCTCGGCTTTGAGAGCTGGCGCCCGGGGCAGAGAGATGCCGTAGTCGCGGCGCTGGAGGGGCGCGATTCGCTGATCGTGATGCCGACCGGTGGCGGCAAGAGCCTCTGTTACCAGCTGCCGGGGCTGGCCACCGAGGACTTGACGATCGTCGTTTCGCCGCTGATCGCGCTGATGCGGGATCAGTGGACGCGGCTGACCGCGGCGGGCCACCCGGTGACGATGATCTCCTCGGGGATGAGCGACGAGATGGCTCGTCGCGCTCTCGGTGAAGTTCGCGGCGGCGAGGCGCGGATCGTCTACTGCTCGCCGGAGCGCTTCGGCTCCAGCGTCTTCCTCGACGCGCTGGCGCAGCGGCGGATCGACCTGATCGCGGTCGACGAGGCGCACTGCGTCTCCGAGTGGGGACACGACTTCCGGCCCGACTATCTGCGGCTGCCGCAGATCGCCGACAAGCTGGGCCGGCCGACGGTGATGGCCTGCACGGCGACCGCGACGAAGATGGTCGCGGCCGAGATCGCCTCGCGCTTCGGGATGCGGGAGCCGCTGCAGGTGCGCTCCGGCTTCGACCGTCCCAACCTCTCCTTCGACGTGATCCCGCTCGAGGGCACCGGCTCCAAGGCGCGCCGCCAGGCGCTGCTCGAGGCCGGGCTGGCCGACGCCGCCAACCGCCCGGCGATCGTCTACTGCGGCACCCGCAAGGACACCGAGGAGGTGGCGGAAAAGCTGCGCGGAGCCGGAATCGCCGCCGTGCCCTACCACGCAGGGCTGGACGCCGAACGGCGCAGCGCCGTCCAGGAGCGGTTCATGGCAAGCGACACCGGCGTGATCGTCGCCACCAATGCCTTCGGGATGGGGGTCGACAAGGCCGACGTCCGCTCGGTCTGGCACATGACGATCCCGACCAGCGTCGAGGCCTACTACCAGGAGGCCGGGCGCGCCGGGCGCGACGGCCTGCCCGCCCGCGCCGTGCTGCTGGCGCTGAAGATGGACCTCGGCCGCCTGGTCCGCTTCAACGAACAGCGCGCCGGGGATCCCGAGCTGGCGATCGCCCACGAGCGCGGCTGGCGCGCCTACCACGCGATCAAAGCCTTCATCTACTCCGGCAAGTGCCGCCGCCGCTCATTGCTCGACCACTTCGGCGACCGCCTCGCGGGCGCCCCGCTGGAGCGCTGCTGCGACGCCTGCGAGCCGCAGAGCTGGCTGCCCGACCCGGAGACGATCGTCGTCCGCCGGACCCCGAACAGCAGCGGCTCGGCCGCCCCGCCTCCCGACCTCTCCCCCGCTGACGCGCCGCTGTTCGAGGCGCTGAAAGCCTGGCGTTTGCAGGCCGCCGCCGGCAAGCCCGCCTACACCGTCGCCAGCAACCGCACCCTCAGCGCGATCGCCGCGCTCCGCCCTGCCGGCGAGACCGCCCTGGTCGAGATCAGCGGCGTCGGCCCCAGCTTCATCTCCAAGTTCGCTCCCGAAGTGCTGGAGCTGGTCGCCGAGCACCCGGCGGCCCTGGCCGCCTGACGCGCCCTCCCGCGCACGCGTCTGGGGTCTAGTCGTGAGGGCGCCTCTGGGTCAGGCCCTGCAGCACCACCTCGATCGGCGAGCGGTGGACCTTGCCGTTGCCGTTGGTCGCCTGACGAGCGCGCCGCACCTCCAGCGCAACTTCGCCGACCTGCGCGCCGACGTCGCCGACCTTCCGCGCGGCCTTCGCGACGTCCTTGGAGCTGATGCCGCCGAGGCCGCTCTTGCGGTGCGCCTGGCGGGCGCCAAACGCGAGCCCACCCGCTCCGGCCGCAAGCGCGGCACCGCCGGCCAGGAGCGGCACCTTCGCCTTGCCGGCGACGCTGGCGACCTTGCCACCGGCGTCCTTGGCGGTCTCCTCGACCGACTCCAGAATGGCCTGCGGCTTGCTTGGCGTGGACTTGTTCGCGGACGTTTTGGGTTTGCTCGCCGCGGCCCGCGGTTTGCTCGTCGAGCGTTTCCCGGCTTTCGTCGAGTCTGCTCTTTTCGGTTTGCTCGGTTTGCTGGACGAGGCACCGGCTTTCGGTTTGCTGCGCGATTTGCTGCGTGACGAGCTCGCTTTGCGTTTTTTCGCCGCGGCTTTCGTTTCAGCCATCGGGTATCTCCTCCTCTGGGTCGGGTCCCTCCCAACCCATCAAGTTCCCCGATCCGGTGATCCAAAACCGCAGATAGCGGCAATCGGCGGCGCCTCCCGCCCGCTCGGCGCCGAACGCCGAGCGGCGGATTGCCGTTCACTCTCCCTGGCTAGCTCTTGGCCCGAGTGCGGCGGTGGCAGCTCGCGGCGAGCATACGCGGCTTTTCGCGGGTTGTGAAGGTCATGGGCGTACCCAGTCGAAGAGGTCGCGGATGACCCGTGGACACAAGGTCCGGGCCGCGGCATGCGCCTTGGCCGCCGTGGCCCTGCTGGCGCTTGCCCTCTCGGCGACCGCGAGCGCCGGCCTGCTCGAACCGCGCGGCAAGAAGGTCTGGTTCGGCGTCTCCGACACCGGCGACCCTGCCTCCTTTGGCGAATTCAGCACCGCGGTCAGCAAGCACCCGGCGGTGATCGAGTCCTTCCGCACCTGGGGCAGCGACTTCCCGGACTCGATCCAGCGCTGGCAGACGGCGCGGGCGCGGCCGCTGATCCACATCACCACCGCCGACAACGGCGACGGCCACGAGATCGTCACCCCCCGGGGCATCGCCCATGGCGACGGCGACGAATACCTGGTCCGCCTCAACCGCCTCTTCTTCGAGAAGGAAATGCGCGCCTACGTGCGTCCGCTGGGCGAGCCCAACCGCTGCCTCAACGTCTACGCCTCCTATGACTGCGGCGGCGGCGGCCGTGACTCCGCCCACACCCCACGCTGGTACAAGCTCGCCTTCCGCCGCATCTACGTGATCGTCCACGGCGGCGGCAAGGCGAAGACGATCAACCGCCGCCTCGCCGAAGCCGGCCTGCCGCCGCTGACCGTCACGGTCGGCGGCCTGCCGAAGGCGCCGATCGCGATCGTCTGGAGCCCGCTGCCCTCGGGCTCGCCGACCGTGCCCCAGAACCGGCCGCGCTTCTACTACCCGGGCTCGAAGTGGGTCGACTGGGTCGGCACCGACTTCTACGCCTCCTATCCCGAATGGAAGTCGTTGACCGGCCTCTACCACCGCTACGCCGGGGAAAAGCCATTCGCGCTGACCGAGTGGGGAGTCGAAAACGGCGACGACCCCAGCTTCGTCAGCAAGCTCTTCGCCTGGGTCAAGGCGCACCCGCGCTGCAAGATGCTCGTCTACTACCAGGACTTCGGCTCCACCAGCAGCTACCGGATCCAGAACTACTCGGCCAGCCTCGCCGTGCTCAAGGCCCGCCTGCACTCCGGGCTCTTCCCGTCCTTCGCGCCGGGCGCCCCGCAGCCACCGCCGCCGCCCCGGGGTGGGGTCGGGACGCCGAAGCCCTAGAAGGCTTCGCCCTCGTCGCCTTCCCCTGCTTCCCCTTCGCCTTCGCCTTCGCGCCTTTCTTCGGCTTCGCCCCCGGCTTGAACGGCTCCAGCGCGGTGATGCTCGAGTAACCGGTCAGGTAGATGCGGCGGCCGTCGGAGATCACCGGGCTGTAGGTCCCGTAGGTGTAGCGGAAGACGCGCTTGCCGCTCCTCATCATGAAGCCGGAGGTGGTGTTGTGGGTGAACTCGGCGGCGTAGACGATGTCCCCCACCGCGGAGAGCGAGCCGATCACCTGCCCGCCGGCCGAACGGCTCCAGCGCACGCTGCCGTCCTTGGCGTCGAGCGCGTAGACGTTGCCGTCGAAGGAGCCGATGAAGACGGTCGGCGGGCTGTGCCGGGTGTTGGCGACGGTCGGGCCCGAGTAGGCGTAGCCGCCGGTCGAGTAGCTCCAGGCGAGGGTGCCGTCGCTGATGTCGAAGCTGTAGACGCGGCCGTCGTTGTTGCCGGAGTAGACGCGGCCGTAGGCGACCGCCGGGGTGGAGTAGAACTGGCCGGAGGCGCCGAAGCCCGGCCCGAGCGAGCCGCTCTGCCAGATCAGCTTGCCGCTCTTGGCGTCGACCGCGTTCATGTAGCCGCCGTAGTCGCCGACGTAGAGGCGGCCGCCGTAATATGCCGGCGCCGCCTTGACCGGGCCGCCGAGCTGGGTCGCCCAGCGCACCGCGCCGCTGATCGTGTTGAGCGCGTAGAGGCCGCCGTCCTCGCAGCCGAAGTAGGCGGTGCGGTCGACCACGACCGGCGAGGACTCGGCGCGGCTGGGCAGCGATTTCTTCCAGATCGTCTTGCCGGTCCTGGCGTCGAGCTTGACGATGTGTCCCGGCACCAGGTTGACGATGTAGAGGCGGTGGCGGTAGTAGGTGGGCGAGGAGGCGTTGAGCACGCCGATCCGCCGTTCCCAGAGCACCTTGCCGGTGTCGGCGTCGAGCGCGAAGGCGTAGCCGTTGTTGTTGACGAAGTAGAGCTTGCCGCCGACGTAGATCGGCGGGAACTCCAGCAGCGGCCTGCCCTTGTAGCGCCAGAGCTTGCGAAAGGGCGGCTTGATTCCCCTGGCCGGCAGGTAGCGGGTGCGAGCCGGGTTGAGCCCGTACATCGGCCAGTTGACCGTCTTCGCTTTCGCTGGCGGTGCCGGCGGCTTCTGCGGCTTGAAGATCGCGTCCGGGTTGTGGACGTCGGCCGGTCGCTTCAGCAATGCGTAGCCAACGGCACCCGCGCTGAAGACGAGCGCGCAGGCGAGCAGGGCGACCGCCGCCCAGCGGTTGCGGTGCAGCAGCTCCTCGGCCTCGCGCAACAGCGATGCGTGGCGGCGGGCCTCGGGCCCGCCCTCAGCCATTCGCCGCGCGCCGCTCGGCCTCGTTGGCGACGCCGCCCAGCAGCTGCCTGATCCCGAACTTCATCCCGATCAGGAAGGCGCCGCCGACCAAGGGCAGGGTCGGGGTCGTGCGCACGGCGTAGACGACATCGGTGCCGTCCCCACTCGGGGTCAGCTCGACGGTGCCGACGTGGTCGCGCACCGGCAGCCCCGAAAGCAGCTTGTAGGAGAAGCGCTTGCCGGGCTCGTAGGCGAGCACTTCCTCGCGCATCGGAGGCCCGACCGCGGTCAGCCGGCGGATCGCGCCGACCCCGTCGGGGTCGGTCTCGCCCTCGCGCTCGAGCTCCGCCTTGCGCAGCGGCGTGATCTTCGCGTAGCCCCGGTGGTCGGTGAGCACGTCGAAGACGGTCTCCGGTGGGGCTGCCACCTGACGCTGGTACGTGAAGCTGGCCATAGCGGCGAAGGCTATAGAGGAGGAGCGGCGCCCGGCTCCCCTACGCCAACGCCCAGCGCTGTGGGTCGCTTCCCGCGATCGCGACCACCTCGCCCGCGATCGCCATGTGGTCGAGGCAGGAGAGGACGATCTGCAGGACCCAGGCGCTGGCCGGGCTGTCGAGGTTCTCCGGGCCGAGGATCTCGGCGACGATTTCAAACGCCATCCGCTCGCCGCCCGCAAGCGCCTCGCGGACCTTGCCGAGCAGCTCCTCGACCTGGCGCCGCGCCTCGGCGATCTTCGCCTCGGGGTCGCGAAAGGGGCGGCCGTGGCCGGGCAGGCAGAGTTCGGTCTCCAGCGGCTCGACCTCGCTGAGGCTGGAGAGGAATTCGCCGACCGGGTCCGGCGTGTGGCCGTAGTCGAAGAAGAGCACGGTGCGGCCGAGCAGGTGGTCGCCGGAGATCATCAGCTTGCGCTCGGGGTTGTGGAGGACGACGTGCGAGGGCGCATGGCCGGGCGTCTCGTAGACCTGCCAGGCACCAAGGTCGGTCTCGACCTCGACCCCCGGGACGAGGTCGCGGTCGGGCACCTGGATCGCGTCGATGCCGGTCTCCTCGTTGCTCTCGCGCGACTCGCGGTAGCGCTCCAGGGCCGCTACCGGAACGCCGCTCTGCCGGGCCACCTCGAGCCGGTGCTCGAGCGCCGCCACCGGGTCGTCGGCGAGCAGGCGCACGTGCTCCCAGGCGGGGTGCATCCAGAGCTCGCACCCGGCCGCCTCGACGATCGAGGCGGCGAGCCCGTAGTGGTCGATGTGGGAGTGGGTGCAGACCAGCAGGCCGATGTCCTCGACCCCGTGGCCGGCCTGCGCCAACGCCAGGTCGAGCTGGCGCAGCCGGCCCTTGCCTCCCATGCCGGTGTCGAAGAGGACGATCCCGTCGCCACTCTCGATCGCCCAGGCATTGCCGTGCGGTACCCCTGGCCAGGGCAGCGGCAGGCGCAGGCGCCAGATTCCCGGCAGCACCTTCTCGGTCCGCGGCGCGTTCACCCGTGCTTCGCCAGCCATCGCCACATCCTCTCAGGCCGCCGGGCCGCATTCGTCCTCGATTTGGGCCTTACCCTGCCGCCGTCCCGCGGTCCGGGCGCTGAACTCCTGCATGACGCCGGCGACGGCGAAGCAGAGGGCGCCGGTCAGGGTGCCCCAGTTGGCGACGCCGACGGCGATCATGTCGCCTTCGGCCCGGACCAGGGAGGCAACCGCGGAGACCATGAAGAGCAGCGAGCCGAGCTGGTTGACGGCGACGATCCGCCAGCCGCGATCGCGCGGGCGCCAGCAGGGCAGCGGGCCACCGGAGATCTGGACCATCGCCAGGTGGCCGGAGACGAGGAAGAGGGCGCAGCCGACCATGTCCGGGGACCAGACCAGGCGGTCGTACTGGGCCGGGCTGAGGTCGCCGATGAACGAGTCGACCAGGTTGATCGCGAAGACCAGGGTGCCGACGAAGAGGACCAGCGCGCTCAGCTGCTCCAGCGGCGGCCTGGCCCGCGCCAGGCGCACCGAGACGGCGCCGCCGATGCTGAAGAAGACGCCCCCGGCCAGGTAGACGCCCGCCGCCAGGCGCGGCCCGCCCACGTCCCCCTGCGCCAGCGCCGCCCCGATCGCGAACAGCGAGCCGCCGACGACGAAGGCGGTCGCCGCGATCGCGTTCGCCTGCCGCTCGCCCATCGCGGCAGGCTATGGCGCCGGACGGACCAGCGCCTCTTCCTATGGCGCTGTGAAGGTGGCGGGATCGGGACCGATGCGCTCGACCGAGTCGAGACGGGCGATCGCCGCCATGTCGTCTTCGCTCAGCTCGAAGTCGAAGATCTCGATGTTCTCGCGGATCCGCTCCGGGGTGACCGATTTCGGGATCACCACGTTGCCGACCTGCAGGTGCCAGCGCAGGATCGTCTGGGCCGGCGTCTTCTCGTGGTGGGCGGCGATCGTGACGATCGTCTCGTCCTCGAGCAGGGCGCCCTGGGCGAGCGGGCTCCAGGCCTCGGTGACGATCCCGTTCTCCCGGTGCCAGGTGCGCAGCGCGCACTGCTGCAGCTGCGGGTGCAGCTCGATCTGGTTCACGGTCGGCAGCCGCTCGGCCTCGCGCTGGAGCCGTTCGAGGTCCTCGATGCGAAAGTTGGAGACCCCGATCGAGCGCGCCCGGCCCTCGTCCTGGATCCGTTCGAAGGCGCGCCAGGTGTCGAGGTAGCGATCCTCGGTCGGCATCGGCCAGTGGATCAGGTAGAGATCGACCCGATCGAGGCCGAGCCGCTCCAGGCTCTTGTCGAAGGCGGCGAGGGTCGAGTCGTAGCCCTGTTCGGAGTTCCAGAGCTTGGTCGTGACGAAGACCTCGTCGCGGCCGAGGCCGGTGGCGGCAAGCGCTGCCCCCACGCCCGCCTCGTTGCGGTAGGCGGCGGCGGTGTCGACATGGCGGTAGCCGGCGGCCAGCGCCTCTTCGACGACCTCCTGGGTGTCGTCGGGCGGCACCTGGAAGACGCCGAATCCGAGCTGCGGGATCTCCACGCCATCGCGCAGGGCGACGACGGGGACGGAAGTCACTTCGGCCATGCCTTCGCTCCGTTCCTGTCGGGTCTCGTTTTTCCGGAGTACCCAAATGTAGAGACGGCTAAGCGCCGGCTACTGGAGACCGCGCGGGCGCTAGCTGGTGGCGAGGCCGATGGCGAGCAGCGGGAAGGCGAGCATCACGCCCAGGTAGGCGCCGGTGGCGGCACCCTGCTTGAGGGTGCCGGTGCGCGAACGGGCGCCGGAGACGACGCCGACGAGGAAGATGAAGGCCGCGATTCCGAGGCCGAGCCAGAAGACGGGAGGCATGCGGCGGCGAGATTATCACTGGCTGATGCCCGTCGACGCTGGTACGTTCGCGCGGGTGACCGTCCGCTCTCGCCGCCTCGCGCCCGCCCTCGCGGTTGCCGCCCTGCTCTGCCTGCCCGTCGCTGCCAGTGCGGCGAAGGTGAACACGGCCGACAACACGCTCGAGCCGCGTCCGACCAGCGGCGGCGGCTTTATCCGCCTCGTCACGCCGAGCGAAGCGGGAGCGATCAAGCTGGCCCACCGCTACGCGCCGATCACGATGCTGCGCGAACAGCAGGACCCACCCTGCGAAACCACGGCCGAGCAGTACCAGCCGACCAGCGTCGGCACCGTGCTCGGCAACCCCACCGTCGCCCTCACCCATAACGACCCCGAGACCGGCAAGCTCGAAGACGTCAAGAAAGCACCGACGGCCGACGACATCGCCGGCCTCCCCGACGGCTATTACCTCGACCTCGAAGGCGAGGCCCTGGGCGACACCTGCGTCTACGCCAAAAGCTTCGAGAAGCTGGTCGCGGAGGAAAAGGCGCCGATCGTCACCTACGCCCACATCGCCCGCGAACCGAACCACCCCGGGTTCGTCCTCCAGTACTGGTTCTTCTGGTACTTCAACCAGTTCAACGACCTCCACGAGGGCGACTGGGAGGGGATGCAGCTCAGCTTCGAAGCGGAAACGACGACCGCGGCCCTGCGCGAAGAACCGAGCGAAGTCATCGTCTTCCAGCACGCCGGCGGCGAGCGCGCCGACTGGGGGGACTCGAAGGTGCAGAAGGAAGGCACGCACCCGATCGTCTACCCGGCGGCGGGCTCGCACGCGACCTTCTACGACTCCGCCGTCTACATCCAGAACGGCCAGCGCGGTTCCGGGGTCGGCTGCGACAACACCACCGAACCGCTGCGCGAACTGCGCCCGCGGCCGGTCCTGCTGCCGGAAACGGCCTCCGAACAGGGGCCGTTCAAGTGGCTCAGCTACGACGGCCGCTGGGGGGAAAAGGAAAAGGGCTTCAACAACGGCCCGACCGGGCCGACGACGAAGACGGTCTGGCGTGAACCGTTCGCCTGGATGGCCGAGCAGCGCACGACCAGCCCGCGCCTGCCCGGCGGCTCGATCGCCGGCCCGCAGATCACCGGCGCCTTCTGCGGGGCCGTCGCCCAGGTCTCGGACTTCATCAACCTCGAGGCGAAGTCGCGGGTCCTGGCGATCGGCACGCTGGCCGGCCTGGCCATCCTCATCGCCCTCTTCGTCGGCTTCACCCGCTGGGGCCCGGTCGACCTCACCGAGCTGCGGGCGAAGCGCGCCTTCGGTCAACTGGTCCGCGCCGCACGCCAGCTCTACGGCCGCCACTGGCGGGTCCTGCTCCCGATCGCCCTGACCGGGCTGGTTATCGTCGCCGCCACCAACCTGCTCGGGGGCCTGCTCGCCGGCGGCAGCTCCGCCGACGACGCGGCCGGGCGCACGGGCGTCAACCTGGCGCTTGCCGACCTGATCGAAACCTTCGCGCGGCCGATCGCGCTGGCGGTGGTCGCGGCGATCGTGATCATCTTCATGCGGCTCCTGGCGGAATCGCGGCCGACCGGCTTCCGTGCCTGCTGGGCCGGCATGAGGCAGCGGTTCTGGCGGATCCTCGGCGCCCTACTGCTGGCGATGCTGGGAATCCTCCTCATGGCCATAACCGTGATCGGCCTCCCCTTCGCGATCTGGAAGACGGTCGGCTGGTCCTTCGCCGGGCAGGAGGTGCTGTTCACCGACAAGTCGCTGCGCGAGTCGTTCCGCGGCAGCTCCGATCTGGTCCGCGGCCGCTGGTGGCGCGCCGTCCGGGTCGAGATCTTCCTGATCGCCCTGCTCTTCGTCGCCGGGCCGGTCCTGACCCTGGGCTTGATCTTCACGCCGCTCCCATTCCTGCTGATCAATCTGCTCGGGGCCCTGATCTACTCGCTCTTGATTCCCTATGTGGTGATCGCCCAGACGCTGCTCTATTTCGACCTGCAGGCGCGGGCCGAAACCGAGCCGGAGAAGCCGCACCGCTCCTGGCGGCCCTGGCGCCCGCGCCAGTTCGGACGGCGGGCCGTCGATCCGACGCCGCGGCCCGCCACCAGCGGATAGGTTTCCCGGCGTGAAGCTGCTCGCCTTCAGCGACCTGCACCGCGACCTCGAGCAGGGCGCGCGCCTGGTCGAGATGGCGGCCGACGCCGACGTCGTGATCGGCGCCGGCGACTTCGCCTCGGTGCACGAGGGGCTGGAGGAGACGATCGGCGCGCTGGCGGCGATCTCGACCCCGACCGTGCTCGTCCCCGGCAACAACGAGACCGTCGACGCGCTGCGTGACGCCGTGCGCAGCTGGGACGCGGCCACGGTCCTGCACGGCGAAGGGATGGTGATCGACGGGGTCGAGTTCTTCGGCCTCGGCGCCGGGATCCCCGTCACCCCCTGGGAGTGGAGCTTCGACCTCGACGACGACGAGGCCGCCGGCATGCTCGCCCCCTGTCCGGAGGGCGCGGTCCTGGTCCTCCACTCGCCGCCTAAGGGGCACTGCGACAGCGCCGGCAACGACACCCACTTCGGCAGCCCGGCGCTGCTGCGCGCGATCGAGGAGAAGCGGCCGCGGCTTGCCGTCTGCGGCCACATCCACGAGTCCTGGGGCTGCGAAGGGGAAGTCGGCTCGACCCCGATCCGCAACCTCGGCCCCAACGGCACCTCGATCGAGCTCTAAGCGCGTGGGAACGGGCGGTCCCAAGCGCGCCGGGCTCGTCCTCGGGACGCTGATCCTGGTCGCCGGCGTCGCCAACCTGAATCTGGCGGTCGCCAACGTCGCCCTGCCGGACATCGGCAAGGCCTTCGACGCCGGCCAGACGATGGTCGACCTGATCGCCGTCGGCTACTCGCTCGGGCTCGCCGCCTCGGTTCTCTACCTCGGCGCGGTCGGCGACCGCTACGGACGCAAGACGCTGCTGCTGCTGGGGATGGCGCTGACGATCCCGTTCGCCGGCCTCGCCGCCCTCGCCCCGACCGCCGAAGTGCTCTTCATCGCCCGCGTGCTCGGCGGCGTCGCCGCCGGCATGGCCTACCCGACCACGCTGGCGCTGATCACGGCGCTGTGGTCCGGGCAGGAACGGACCAAGGCGATCGCGCTCTGGTCGGCGCTCGGCGGCGGCGTCTCGGCGCTCGGCCCGCTGGTCGCCGGGGCGCTGCTGGAAGGCTTCGAGTGGGGCTCGGTCTTCATCATCAGCGCGCCGCTGGCGGCGATCGCCCTCTTCTTCGCCTGGAAGCTGATCCCCGCCCACGTCAACGAGACGACCGAGCCGGTCGACCACCTCGGCGGCATCCTCTCGATCGCGATGGTGGCGACGCTGGTCCTGGCGATCAACCTCGCGCCCGAACCCGGCAAGGGCACGACCGCGGTCATCCTCGGGGTCGTCGCCCTGGCGGCGGCGGGGGCCTTCGTGCTGCGCCAGCGCCGGGTCAGGTTCCCGCTCTTCGACCTCAAGATCGCCGGCCGGGCCACCTTCTGGGTCGCCGCCCTGGCCGGGATCATCGTCTTCGGGTCGCTGATGGGAGCGATGTTCATCGGCCAGCAGTTCGTCCAGAACGTGCTCGACTACTCGACCCTGCAGGCCGGCCTGGCGATCCTGCCGGGAGCGCTCGGGATGATCGTCGTCGCGCCGCGCTCGGCCAAGCTGGTCGCCTCGCACGGCTCCCGCGTCACCCTCCTGATCGGCTTCGTCTTCTGCCTGCTCGCCTTCTTCGAGATGCTGCTGTTCTGGGACGAGGGCGTCGCCTACTGGGTGGTCGGGTTCGGCTACCTGCTGATGGGGGTGGGCGTCGGCTTTGCCGGCACCCCGGCCTCGCGCTCGCTGACCGGGTCGGTGCCGGTCAAGCGGGCGGGCATGGCCTCCGGCACCGCCGACCTCCAGCGCGACCTCGGCGGCGCGATCATGCAGTCGATCTTCGGCGCCCTCTTGACCGCCGGCTACGCCGCCAGCTTCAGCTCCCAGATCGCCGCCTCGCCGCAGTCCGAAAAGGTCAGCGAGCAGGTCCAGAACGAGCTGACCAAGTCCTTCGCCAGCGCCGCCGGCACCGCCCAGCAGTACCCCGAATACGCACCGCAGATCGTCGCCGCCGCCCGCAACTCGTTCCTCGACGGCGGCGACTGGACCTACGCGGCAGGGATGATCGCGGTCGCGCTCGGCATCGCCGTCGTCTTCTTCCTCTTCCCCAAGCGCGAGGACGAGCTGGGGCTGCTCGACCGCTTCCACGCCGAAGACGCCGCGGCCGACGCCCAGCCGGCCTAGCGGGCGGCGACTGAAGGCTTTTGGTGCCCATAGAACCTACAGGCCTTCAGGGATAATCGGAGCATGGGCTATCGCCTACTCAAGTCCGCCGACGCCTTCTGGCGCCCCTCGAACCAGATGCGGGTCGAGAACACCGACCTCGCCAAGCAGCTCGAGGCGAGTTCGCTGGGAGCGCGGCTCTGGCGGCTGGCGCCGGGGCAGGCCTCGACCCGGCACCGCCACATCCAGACCGAGGAGCTCTACGTCCTGCTCGAGGGCAGCGGTCGGGTGCGAATCGACGATGAGGAACCGCTGACCCTGGCGCCGCTGGACTCGCTCCTGGTCGAGCCCGCCTCGGCTCGTCAGCTCTTCAACGACACCGACGCCGACCAGCTCTGGCTCGTCGTCGGGGCGCCGCCGGAGGCCGCGAGCACGCTGGAGATGACCGAGGAGCTGATGCGCCAGATCTATCCGGACGGGCCGAAGGCGCTGCCGCCCGAGCTGGGCGGCTGAGGCGACCGCGGGCGGCCGCTAGCCTCAGGCGGTGGCCCGGACCGTCGCCATCGTCGGAGTGCCGGCCAGTGCCGGCGCCTTCGCACCGGGGCAGGAGCAGGCGCCCGCGGCGCTGCGGGCGGCGGGGCTGGTGAAGAGCCTGCAGCGGGCGGGACTGGCAGTCGACGACCACGGCGACCGCGAGGTCTGGCGCTGGCGCCCGGACCGCGAGGAGCGGCAGGCGCAGAACCTCGGCCCCGTGGTCGAGATCGTCGCTGAAACGGCGGCACGGGTCGCCGAGGCAGCCGTGCCCGGCGCGGTCACGCTGGTTCTCGGCGGCGACTGCACGGTCGGGATCGGCAGCGTCGCGGGGCACGTCACGAGCGGCGAGCGCGTCGGCCTCGTCTACTTCGACACCCACTCCGACCTAAATGTCCCCGACTCGGTCCGCGAGGGCGCGCTCGACTGGATGGGGATGGCGCACATGCTCGGCGAGCCGGGGGCGCGGCCGGAGCTGGTCGAAGCCGGCGGCCGCGCACCGCTGCTCGCCCCCGAGCAGGTCGTCCTCTTCGGCTGGGGGCCGGAGCAGGCGACCGAGCGCGAGCGCGAGGCGATCTCCCGGCGCGGACTCGCGACCGTCCCCGTCGACGAGGTCGCCGCCGACCCCGAGGCGGCGGCGGCGCGGGCCCTATCGCTGCTCGAGTCCCGCTGCGAGCGCCTGCTCGTCCACTTCGACGTCGACGTCATCGACTTCACCGACACGCCGCTCTCGGAGAACACCGGGCGCAACGAGGGCCTGCCGTTCGCGACCGCGCTGCGCGGTCTGCGCCCACTGCTCGCCTCCCCCCTGCTCGCCGGCCTGACGATCACGGAGCTGAACCCGGATCACGCCGAGGATGGTGCCGGCGCGATCGAGCGCCTGGCGTCGGCGATCGCAGAGATGCTCGCGGCCGAGATCGCCGCGTGAGCCAAGCGCCCGCGCCGGCCGAGACCGGCGGGATCGCCTTCGAGAGCGGCGCCGGGCGCTGGCTGCTGACCGTCGCCGTCGCCGGCTCCGGCATGGCCTTCCTCGACAGCACCGTGGTCAACGTCGCCCTGCCGGACATCGGCCGCGACCTCGGGGCGAGCACCAGCGCCCTGCAGTGGATCCTCAACGGCTACCTGCTGACCCTGGCCTCGCTGATCCTGCTCGGCGGCTCGCTCGGCGATCGCTACGGGCGGCGCAAGGTCTTCGTCCTCGGCGTCTGGCTCTTCACCGCCGCCTCGCTGCTCTGCGCGGTGGCGCCGAGCACGGAGCTGCTGATCTTCGCCCGGCTCGTCCAGGGCGTCGGCGGGGCGCTGCTGACGCCGGGCAGCCTGGCGATCATCGAGGCCAGCTTCCGGCCCGGCGACCGTGCCCGCGCGATCGGCGCCTGGTCGGGACTGGGCGGCGTGGCCGGGGCCCTCGGCCCGCTGGTCGGCGGCTACCTGATCGGCGCGATCTCCTGGCGGGCGATCTTCGTCATCAACCTGCCAATCGGGATCTTCGTCGCCTGGGCCGCGACCCGGCACGTGCCCGAGACCAGCGACCCGACGGCAACCGGCAGGATCGACCTGCGCGGGGCGGCACTGGCCGCACTGGGCCTGGCCGGGACCACCTACGCGCTGATCGAGGCGCCCGGCCGTGGCGCCTCGGCGGCGATCCTGGTCGCCGGCATCGGCGGCGTCCTGGCCCTGGTCGCCTTCTTCGTCGGCGAGCGCCGCAGCGCCAGCCCGATGCTGCCGCTGGAGATCTTCCGCTCGCGCCAGTTCAGCGCCGCCAACGGGGTCACCTTCGTCGTCTACGCGGCGCTCGGGGGCTTCTTCTTCCTGCTCGTCTCCTTCCTCCAGATCTCGCTCGGCTACACGCCGATCGAGGCCGGGATCGCCTCACTGCCGGTGACGCTGTTGATGCTGCTCTTCTCGGCCCGCTCCGGCGCTCTCGCCCAGCGGATCGGCGCCCGCGTGCCGCTCACGGTCGGGCCGCTGGTGATCGCCGCCGGCCTGCTCTGGATGACCCAGATCGATCCCGGCAGCAGCTACCTGACCGCGATCCTGCCGCCGATCTTCGTCTTCGGCGTCGGCCTCACCCTGGTCGTCGCCCCGGTCACTGCCACCGTCCTCGCCGCCGCCGACAGCCGCCATTCCGGCGTCGCCTCGGGCGTCAACAACGCCGTCGCCCGGGTCGCCGGCCTGCTCGCGGTCGCCGTGCTGCCGGTCGTCGCCGGCCTCACCGGCGACAGCTTCTACGACCCGGCGAAGATGACCCACGGCTTCCACGTCGGCATGGTCGTCTGCGGCATCCTCGCCGCCCTCGGCGGCATCCTCGCCTGGTTCACGATCAGCTCCACCGTCCTGCACGCCGAGCCCGGACCCGGTGGCGATACCCCGGCGCGCCTGGCGGAGGACTTCAGCTGCGGGCTCGACGGACCGCCGCTGCGGCCCGGTCGCGAGGCGGAGTGCAGCCAAGCGGCCGAGGCGGGCACCGAGCCAGCTTTGCTCAAGTAGCCCAGAACGTTATGTAAGACTTTGCGGCGGAGCGGCGGGCGCGAAGGGAAGGCGCACGCGCCACCTACGAAGGAGGTTTCATGAAGAAACGACTGGCGGCCTTCGCCGCTCTCGTCGCAGTCTGCCTGACCGGCACGGCCCTCTCGCCGGCGGCATCTCTTGGCCAGGATCCGATCCTGTTTGTGCACGGCTACGCGCGCACGGCGTCGGACTGGAACACGATGATCGGGCGCTTCGAAAAAGACGGCTACGCCAAATCATCTCTGAGTGCCTACAGCTACAACACCTCGCAGTCCAACAAAGTCGACGCCGAAGAAGTGAAATCGCACGTCGAATCGCTGCTCAAAGCAACCGGCGCCTCGAAGGTGGACATCATCGCCCACTCGATGGGCAGCCTCAACACCCGCTGGTACATCAAGTTTCTCGGCGGCGAAGCCAAAGTCGACGACTGGGTCTCACTCGGCGGCCCCAACCACGGCACCGAATTCGCCAACTTCTGCTTCAGCACCTCGTGCACGGAGATGCGGATCGGCTCCAAATTCCTCTCCGAACTGAATGCCGGCGACGAGACGCCCGGCACCGTCAACTACGGCACCTGGTGGTCACCCTGCGACGAAATCATCAACCCCGACTCGAGCGTGCCGCTGACCGGCGCGACCAACACCGAAACCGCCTGCCTCACCCATCTCAACCTGATGCAGGACGAAACCGTCTACAAACAGGTCCGCGAATTCGTTAAATAGGACCGGACTGAGAACGGCTGGCGCCGGACCGCCCCCGGGGCGGTCCGGCGACGGAGTACGGCCTCGCGGCTCAAAAGTGAGCAGTGGAGAGGCCGACCAGCGTAGTCAGGTAGGTGGCGAGCAGCAGACGCCACTGCCATTCGAAGCGCTCGTTGAGCTCACGAAGCGCTGAACCGCTCCATCGGAGCATCGGTCTGGGCGAACCCACGATCTATCCCTCCGTGGCAATGAGTTTCTACGGGTGCCACGCTGATGACAACAGATGTGAGCTGGATCGATGCCCGGCTAGAGCAGGGCAGCCAGGGTGCTGGCGGCGGTCTGCCGCAGCAGCGCCATCCCAATTGCGCGGGAGATCGCAGCTTCCCGCCGCACCATTTCATGCGCCTGCAGCAGGTGTACCGGGGCCTGCTCCAGCGTTGGCCGCACCGGCGCTCGGGAAACACCCGCGCCGGTGCTGCCGGCGAGACATCCCATCACCCCCTGAGCGATCAGCCGCGCCCGCAGTTCCGCCCCGGCTTCGATCGGGTGCAGGTCGTCGGCCTGCATCAGCTCCGAGTGGGCGAAGACGGCGCCCTGCCAGTCGGGCGTCTGCGTGCCCGGCCGCGAGGCGGCGAATTCGGCCACCACGCGGTTCTTGCCGCTGTCGTCGACGCCGCCCGGGTGGAGCCCGTGGATCGTCGGCACGACCATGCACCTGTCCCCCACCGTCGCCGCCACCTTGCCCAGGTTTTCGGCCAGGATCTGCGGATAGCTGGGGTTGTCGTTGGTCCCCGCGTCGAAGACGATCACCCGCTGGGAGGGGTCGTAGCTTTCTTCGAACAGTTCGAGGATCTGGTAGCTGTTGTAGCCGCCGACCGCGTTGACGGTGAGCGGTATCCCCGGCAGGAACCTGCCGAGGTAGGGGGAGGTCAGTTCCTCGAGGCTGTCGCCGACGACGAGCACACCGCCGGTCGGGGCCGCCTGGGCGCTGGGAGCAAGCGCGGCCAGTGCCAGCGCCGCCGCCAAGACCGTCACTCCCACCCCACGCTTGACCGTCGGCATCCGCCGGATTTCTACACTACGCGCGGATGACGCCTGCGCCACCCAGTCGCCCGCCGGCTCTCCCCACTCGGATGCGCGCTGGTCCTGGTCGCGGCGGTGGCACTACCCGGCTGCGGGGGCGGCGGCGACGGCCCCGAGAGCACCGGCGCCCCGCCCCAGAAACGGGCGCAGGCCAGAGCCGCCCTCAGCTCGGCCTGCCCGGCGCGGCTCGGCGCCTTCGTCGATGCTCTCGGCGGCCTGCGCAGGCAGCTTGCCGTCGGCCTCAGCTACGACCAGTACACGGCGAGGGTCAAGGCCCTGCGCGCCGACTACGAAGGAGTGCCGATCGAGCGGCTCGACCTCGCCTGCCTCGCCGCCTCGGGCACCTCCGGCGAGCGGGCCTTCAACAAGTACATCGACGCCGCCAATGCCTGGGGGGATTGCCTGGCCGACTCCTCCTGCGACACCGCCACGATCGAACCGGTCCTACAGCGCAAGTGGCAGGTTGCTTCGCACCTGCTTGGAGAAACCCGGTAGGGGCTTACTGGGCCTGTGCGGTGAAGGAGATCGTCCCCAGCGCTTCCCCCGCCCCGAAGACCTCGCCCCTCCCCAACGGCTTGGCAAACGCCTCATTGAACGCGCTCGCGAGGTTGGCCCCGAGCGAGACCGTCGCATTGGCGACGGTGACCGTCCTCGCCGCGGGGTCGGCCGAGAGGCTCGCCCCCGCAAGGGAGAGAGCCCCGACCGGCGAGCGCCCCAACTTCCCCGGGTAAGGCGGCGAGGGCGCCAGCTCCAGTTCGGGCGAGTAGCCCCCGGCGCCCAGTTCCACCCAGGCTTCACGCAGGAACACCTGCCCACCACCGATCTGCACCAGTTCGATCGAGCCCAGGGTCTGCACCGTCCCTTCGCTGGCGCTGGTGGAGATCGTCCCTCCGAAGATCGGCAGGGTGAAGGGCCCGGGGTGTTCGGCCGGGAAGATCGGGTTGATCGCGACAAAGAGGGACTGGAGCTTGGCGGCGATCGCGGGATCGAAGCTGAAGGAGACCTTGCCGCTTTCAGAGACCGCCACGGTCTGCGGGTCGGCCACGCTGAGGCTCGAGCCAAGTGGCTGCCCGGCTTTGAAGACGCCTTTGAGCCCCAGCTTCTTGTTCAGGCGGGTGGCGACCTTGGAGCTGAGCACCAGGGTCTGAACCGTGACCTTGTCGGCGAAGCCTTCGCGGCTGACCGTGAGCTTCGGGGTCGAGGCGACCTTGAGCTGACCGCCGCCGAATTTGGCCGAGAGGGGAGCGTGGCGTTGGGAGGTTTTCAACTGCAGGGAGCTGAGCGGGACCTTGCGCTTTGCGGCTCTGAAGAAGAGCGAGCCGGTGTGTTCGAGAAAGCCGTTGGCGGTGGTCGGGTCGAACTTGCCGCCGGAGACCGGGAAGGTGGCGACGCCTCTCTTCAAGGTGGCGCCGCCGCTGGGGGTGAGCTTGACTCCGTTTTCGCCCAGCACCTTGAGGAAGGGCTTGGCGAAGGCAAGCTTGGTGGTGCCCGAGCTCAGGGGGTTATAGGTGGCTTGGGCGGGGGTGGCGCTCGCCAGCAGGGTTACGGTTGCCGCCAGGGCGATCAAGGTCCTCTTTGCCTTGGCGCTCATTCGCTGACCCGGCAGGCCTTGTTGACGGTGGCGCCTATCTGTTCGCCGCCGGCGAAGGAGAGCTTCGCGGTGGCCAGGGGAAAGGAGGCGGTCCGGGTCCCCGGTGGCGCCGGGCAGGCGGCGTTGAAGTAGCTCAGTTCCTTGCCGAGGTAGCGGTATTTGCGCCGCAGGGTGAGCTTGATGCGGTCGACGAAGCCCCAGTCGCCTAGGGCCTGGGGGAGCGAAGCCGAGAGTTCGGTGCCGTAGGGGCGCTGGTCGATGTGCTTGAGGGCGAAGGTGACGACGAAGGAGCTCGCAAACGGTTTGGTCGTGTAGATGTGGGCGAAGAGGGCGGGCTTTCCGCCCTGGCGTCCGTTGAAGACCAGGAGGCGGCCGCGGGTCGGGTAGGGGCGCTGGTCGGGGAAGACGACCGAGGCCCAGAAGCGGCCGGAGCCGACCAGGGCGTCTGAGCAGTTGGCCAGGGCTCGTTCCGTGGAGCCGGGCTGGACCTGGGGCAACCGGCAGACCGGCAGGCCCCTTGACTGCAGGAGGCCGTGGCGGTTGACCTTGACCGTCATCGTCTGCAGCTGCGGCGGCAGGGCGCCGTCGACGGTCCCGACGTGGCCACTGAGGAAGACGGCGATCGGGGCCGGGGTCTTTCTGGGCAGCTTCGGCGGCTCGACCTGGGCCAGCACGGTGACCCGGAGGTTGCCGGCCTGGATCACCGTGGCTTTGGCCACGGTGATCCCAAGCAGCGCCAACCCGATCAAGGCCAGGGCCCCCGCCCGCCTTCTCACCGGTTCCGGCTACCAGGCCGAGCGCAGCGCCAGGCGCTTGGCCGCCCGCTTGTGGGACTTGGACTTGGACTTGGACTTGGCCCCAGCCTTCTTCTTCTTCGCCTTCTTGCAACCCTGGGCCACCAACGCCGGGTTGGTGTCCGACACCTTGCCGTTTTGGCCGGTGAAGTGGCTCAGCGCGCGGTTGGTCCGCTTGCAGAGGTCGGTGGAGTTGACCAGCAGGCCCTTCTTGCCGCCCTGCATTTCCAGGACGAACTTGGTCACCGGAGCGTCGGGGACCGCTTCGAAGGTGTTGCGGATCCTGCCGTTGTTGACGGAGTCGATCCGTCCGGCCAGGACGATGTCGACCTGGGCGTTGTGGAGGGTGGCGACCAGGTCCGGGAGCGGGTGGGAGGAGGAGCGCAGGTAGACCGGGCCCTTCAGGGGTTCGGAGAGGATCGGGGTGATCGCTTCGGCTTTGCCGTAGACGGAGGCGGCGGGGCACTTTTCCCCCGGGACCTTGCCTTCTTTGAACTGGACCCGGGTGCAGACGGTGCCGATGTGGGCCTGTTCGAGGAACTCGGAGTGGGGCAGGGTGATCTGGGCGGCGCCGGTGTTGGCTTCGCCCTTGCGGGCGGTGAGGACCGCCTTGAAGGCGGGGACGTCGCCGCGCTTGGTCCCGCCCTTCAAGGAGAGCGCCAGTTTCGGGCCGAAGGGCAATGAAGCGCAGTCGGCCGCCTGGTAGCGGGTGGTGACGGTGACCGGCTGGTCGTCGGCTTCGGTGGCGAAGTTCGTGCCCGAGCCCAAGAGCGTGGAGGCGGTGGAGGTCGGCCGACACGAGGTCGGGTTCAAGACGAAGTCGGGGCGGTCGACGTAGGCCCTGATGTCTCGCAGGTGCACGGGGATCCCGGCGATGATGTGGGGGATCGGGTCCGAGGCCTGACCGTCGATGAAGACTTCGGCGGTTTCGGGGTCGATCCGCAGTGCTTGGCGGACCACGACCGTTCCGAGGTCGAAGGGGCCGGCCTTGGCGGCGGTGATCGCGACGACTGAGAGGTTGGAACCGTGGTAGGGGCCGGCGAGGTAGATCTTGCCGGGGACGTAGGCGAGGGCGGAGCCGACTCCCGCTCCGACCAGGGAGTGGCCGACTTCGCTTGCGGCCGGGCAGCTCGGACTGTTCAGCTCTTCCTGCCCGCCGTGGGGGGTGCCTTCCCTGGCCTTGGCGGCGGCGATGGCGGCCTCCGGGCAGTAGGGGAGGCCGGCGAGCTTGCCGGTGATGCCCGGGGGGAGCTTGATCGAGAAGTGGGTGATCTCCTGTTCGGCGTCGTTGCGGAACATCCGCACGTTGAAGGGGGAGTAGTGCCCGGCGGCGTTGTTGATCGAGCCGGCGATCAGGCCGGGGTGGAAGGGCGGAGTGCCGCCGGTGGGGCAGGCGCCGCCGTCGGGGCCGCGTTCGATCTGGAAGGAGGCCTGCCTTTCGAGCGGTGAATTGGAGGAAAAGGGCGTGAGCTGCCCACGGGTGACGTATTCACCACAGGCCTGCGGGCTGACTAACGGCGCCCGGGCACCTTCTCTGAAATGGAGCTTGAAATCCGAGAACGGGACCGGCGGCAGGTGGTCGAAGGTGGTGGTGATCTGGCCCGTCGCCTGGTTGAACTCGATCTTCCCCGCCTGCTTGATGAACACCCCGCGCTCGGTATTTCGCGCGACCATGTAAACGGCGCCAAGGGTGCCGAACTGGTTTTCGTAGGGGCTCGCGAGGAACAGCGAACCTTCGAGCGGTTCCTTTAGCAGTGGCGTCTGAACGAATACCGAGCCGAGCTTGGAGCCTTCTGGGCACCCCTGGCTCGGTTTGGTCTCCAGTGCCTCAGCCGCGAACCCGGCGCTGGAACAGGTATCGATGCCTTCCGCCACCGAGGGATTGATGCTGACGCCTTCAGGAAGCGCAACGGAAACGGTTCTAGGCTCGGTTTCGGCGGTACCCGCAGGGGCCTCGAGCCCCTCATTCGGAAGCTTGAGCTCGAAGTCGAGCCCGGAGCCCGTCGTCGTGGAATGGGCCGTGAGCTGCGAGGCGATCGCCGGCGAGAAGGGGACTTCCTCGCACCCGCCCAGATCGGCCGGGGCGCTACCTGGATAGAGCGCTTCCCCCGATTCACTCACGAAGTTACCGGGATCCAAGGTCGAGTCGGCGGATACCTTGACCTTGATCGGCTTGCCGCATTCCGCGGGAAGCGTCAGAAAGGCTTTTTCCGGTTCACCGGATGGTGCCCCCGTATCGTTTTGACCGGAAACATTTCGTTCGGGTTTGTGCGCTTCATCTGCGGGCACACCCCAGATGACAACGGTGACTTCGGTCGCTTCGATCGGCACATTCGCCGTCGTGGCCCGGAGCCCGTAACCGGACTCCGGGCCTAGCAATGAGGCAACGGGGGTCCCGAAGAACCGAGTCGCTGCGAAACCGAACTGAGCGGGAGCTCCGGGACCGGCCGAGATGTTGTACAGAGGCGGCGTCACCGTGCCCGAGCCGGGGCTATTCGCCCGTACAACTCCCACCTGAGTCGCAGGCGGACACGACGGCGTCGCTCCTTCGAAATCCTCTCGCGAGCACACGGGGATCGCTTGCGGGTTCCCGATCCAACCCGGAGGGAAGTCGAGGATCAGATCCCGCATTCGGCCGCCTTCGGATTCACCTTCGGCATTGGTTTTGAGCTTGAGCCCGATAGTGAACGCATAAGGATGCGAAGAGGCGCGGGTGTCCTGCGTGCCGTCGCTGTTGACAGCGCTGACGGTGACCGATCCGGGCTCGATCCCGAATTCACCGGCGCGGGCGATCGAGGGCAACATCAACGCGAGTATCAGACCGAGTGCGGCGACAATGCCGTTGCGACGGTTCACTTGGAGCCTCCCTGGTGACGACCGGATCGAGTTTTGTGGTGGGTTCCGTGCCGCCGCTTCTTGTGTTTGTGCTTCCGCGGTTTCTTGGTCTTCGCGGACCCTTCCTTGACGTTTCCAGGCCCTTGGAAGCTCGCCGAGCCCGGGGTCGGGTCGTTCGGCGCCGTCACCGGCGGCTGACACGTTTCGCCCTGGCATTCAGTCGTTTTCAGTTCCGTTTCGGATGCGAACCCGCCGCCTTTGCGGGCGTCGTAGAGATCGATCAAATCGTCGCGATCGCGCGGCGCCAAGCGGTCACGCGTGGTGAAGAAGACATCCAGACCGCCGGGCGCCCCCGGCCCTCCTTCGTTGACCGTGACGAGATTCGAATCGCTTGGGCCCCTGCCCCCGGAAATAAGCGATACGCAGCCGCCGGAGGAAAAGCCGGATTCGCAGCCGCCGACGCTGGAAGGCTCCCACTGGTACACGTCTTCGACGCCGTCATTGGTATCCCGAGGGCTGAGCGAGTCCTCCGTGTCGAAGTAGAAGCGACCGTCATCCGTCAGGTATCGCGGCTGAGGAAAATTTTCACCTCGGAAGTTCCGGCGCAGCACGGTCCAGCCGAGCGGGGACGCTCCGGTCGGATTGCACGACGCGCAGATCAGCTGGTCGGATTTGCTGTCATACAGATAGGCCTCGGGACAGCGGCCGGCAACGTAATGTTTCGGCACGTTCCCGGTGATCGATACCTGGGTGCACGGTCCGACGTTGTCGTAGCCGGTGAGCGGCTGTCGACTCCCGAAGGCGAGATATCGGCCGTTGGGGCTGGCCTCGGCGGTGCGGTTGGCGGGATTGGTGGCCCAATCGACGACGGTCGGTCCGGTTGCCGCCGCTGGCTCGTTGTCGCTGACTGCCAACTTCGCAACGAAGTGCGCGGGCTCGCCTACCTTCCAGACGTAGAGATTGTTGGCCCCGAGCTGCGGTTCTTGTCCTTGGGCATTTTTGTCTCCATTGACGCCAAGCACCGCGGTGTCGATGAAATAGGCGACGTCGAGATCGTCGTCCTGGCCAAGCAGTCCTTGGAAGCCGCCTTTGCCTTCGGTCAGGTCCGTGGCCCCGGCGCTTTCGACGTCGTACAGGTAGCCATTGGAGAGGAGAGCACGCCTGCCGTTCTCGGCGGCGGAAAGAAATTTTCCGCCGCCGGGGATCTGCACCGTATTCCCACCTTCGCGAAGGAACACCTGGCCGCCGGCAGTCGAGAAGAACACCCGAGAACCGTCGACGGACACGGGGTTGGCGGATGGCGGTGCGATCGAGACGCCCGCTTCGGTTTCCCCTCCCGGCAGAACGTTGACAAGCGCTATCTGCCCCGCCTGCCATTCGTAGAGATTCAGTTTGTTCGTGCCGCCGTCTTCGGCGTCCGCGGTCAAAGCGTCGTTGGCCGAGAAGTAGATCCGACTCGCGTCAGGCGATGCGCCAGCAAACTGCAGTCTGAGCTGATCGGGAGTTCGATGAGCCGGATCCGCCACCAGAATCGGGTTGGGAACGAAAGGGCTGTTGGTCGCCTGGACATAGAGGTTGGTGCTCGGAGCCCCCGGCACAAGTGGGACACCGCTCTGCTCAAACACCGCTGCGCCGAGAGTGAGCGAAACACTTTCGTAACTGCCGCCGTTGAACAAAGCCGGAGTCGGGTTCACGACCTGCCAGCCAGCCGCCGGATCGCGTCGGGCGATGTACTGATTTTCCAGAATCCCACCCCCGGATCCGAAATTGGTCCCCTCGAAGGAGACAGCATCGCCAGCGGGAGCGCTCTGCATCGGGAAATGAAATGCGGTTCCGCCGGGCTTCGAGAAATCTTCGCTGCAGCCGGCTTCGCCGCAGCTCTTGATGTTGGGTGCCGCCGGAAGCACTTGGCCGGCGTTCTTCTGCGCGGGGCTCACCAGCTCCCAAGCGCGTCCGTCGGGGAGCGCCACAGTCGCCGCCGGGAAGGTACGAAACTGCTTGGCTTCGCCTTCGACCTGGCACGGCGGTCCACCCGATGCGCATTCGCTACTCGCAACCACCCGATAGACGTAGGACGTTTCAGGATCCAGCGGACCGACTGAGACGGAGATCTGCTGCAGGCCTCCCGAAGGCTGCGCCACTCCGCCACCCAGTGGGCTTTCGCTTGCACCTTCGAAACTGTGACCGTTGGCTTCGTAGGTCGATTGCGGCAGGACCTGAACCGTGTAACGAGCCGCATGCCCGTTGGGATCGAGCTTTGCCGAGACGACTGCGTCGGACGCGGTGACGTGCGACACCGACTCGCTGAGAATGGCCGGATCCTGCGCTACCGGACGGGCAAGCACGTATCCGGGGGTACTGAATTCGTTTCCAAATTCGTCAGAGTGGACGGCAGCTGCGTAGAGAGCCCCGTGCGGTCGGTCGCTTGCGGTCACCCGGTCGGGATCGACCGCGAGCCCATACACGTAGCTTGCTGGCGGCGTGACGACGAAGGCTTCCGGCGCCGCCGCTTCGGAGAACTGATGATCCTGCTCGGAGCAGGACCCGATCTGGAAGATTTCTCCAGGGTGCTTGATGGTGGAGTAGTAAACGGTGCCGCTGGCGGGATCCACGGTCATTCCCACGGCGCCGCCGCCTTTGACTTTGGCTTCGCACCGCGGCGCCGCCGCCAGCGTGGGGTAGGGCCCCGGAGTTTCTTTTGGCAGAGCTTCGATGAAGTTCGAGATGGTGCTGAGCGTCGCGACATACAGATTTCCGGCGTCGTCGAATACAGGTCCCCGCGGTTCATGAAGTTGATTGCTGCCGCCGGCAATTTCGCCCGCATACGCGTATTTCGTCAGATCCCCTCCCTGGGGGGAGAAGACCATCAGACGGTGATAAGTCGAGCCCGCGCCCGTGTCGTAGAGGTAGACGTCTCCATCTGGACTGACGGCGAGTGAGTCCGGAAACGAGCCGTAATGGCTAGACGAGGCCGTTGCAGCTATAGGGCCAGGCGACCATTCGCCGAAGCGAGCCTTCACTTCAGCGCCATCGGCCGTGTAGGAGGTGATGACTTTGGAGCCAGCCACTTCGGCGCTGATGCTGAACGCATAGGTGTAAACGAAGCCAGTGGTCTGGTCCACATCCAATCCCAGATATGGCGCCTCTGCACCCGTGCTTTGCGTTTTCGAGCACGGATGTTCGGCTACCGTTTTCCCTTCGACTACTTCGGTCCCGAGGTATGGGCCGCAGCGTTCGTAGGGGTCGGTGCTCTTGATATCCCAGCGCTCCGCGAATTCCAGGCCACCACCGGCTTTCGGCGTGTACATCGCCACCTGGGGTTCTCCGGAAGGAGCGTTTTCACGGATCGCGTAGACCGTTCCCGCGGGGACACCGCCGGCCCCGGAACGATTCACCGCCAGCGCCGCGGTGCCGCCGAGCTGGACTTCTTCGGAGAATTTTTCTCCTTCTTTCAGCGGGCCTCCGCTTCCCCCGAAATTCCCGTTGGGCGGGGCGAGCTGCTCGAACGCGGCATCGGCTCGAGATGCAAAGCCCAGCCAAATCGCCAGCAGACTCGTGGCGACGAGCAGGAGCAGCGTGGTCGTGGGGACTCCTCGATATGACGCTGTCCGCATCCCGCCCATCTGACTGTCTCCTTTGTTTTTCATTCTGTAATCGTCAAATCTCTCGGGCCGCGATCCCGAGGGCTCGGGAGTACCGTCGCCCTCGGGTCGTGCCTCTGCATGCGGCTAAGCGACCTCGATCAACGTGCTGCCGAGCCGGCCTTGGACATGGAGCCGGTAGCGGCCGTCACTGAGGTTTCCCAGCTCCAACCTGCCGTCGGCCCCACCCATGCGCCCGTGGCGCACCGAATGGCCCGCACGATCCAGATGCCAGCGCAATGAGGAGCTCGAGGCGGACGCCCCGTACTTGACGTTGCAGGTCACCTTGGCCTTCTTGCCGCCGGCCTGCTTGACCTTGCAGGTCACCGTGCCCTTCGGACCGGCGGGGCCCTGCGGACCAGCCGCACCGGCCGGTCCCTGAGCGCCGGCGTCGCCCTTCGGGCCCGGAGCCCCAGCAGCCCCCCCTGCACCGGGGGCTCCCTGTGAGCCCTGAGCGCCTTCTTTGATGAAGACAGCCGTCGCTTCATGCTGTTCATTTTCGGTCGTAGGTACCACAGTGCAGGTGGTCGCGGAGGCCTGCTTGCAGCCGATCCAACCGGCCAGCGCGTACCCAGTAGCTGGATGAGCGGTGAGGACGATGGCCCCGCTGAAGGCAGAGCTGCATTCCTGACCGGCCGCGCAGTTGATTCCCGCGGGCGCGGAGGTGACCGTCCCGCTTCCCGCCGGGCCGTTCACGAACAGGGTGAGTTCGGATGGAATGGGAGCGAAGCTGGCGGTGACTTCCAGTTCTTCTGCGCCTTCGGTGGCGCTTATGACCTGACAATCCAGCGGATCGGCAGGGGACGGGCAGCGGTTATTGACCCCGTCGTTCTGCGGCGCTCCTTTCTGGATGGTCCAACCAGCGAATTGGGAGCCTGGCCCAGGCGAGGCAAGCAGATGAGCCGCGTAGAACGGTTCTTCTTCATTTTCCGCGCGCAGCTGCGGTTCGGTTTCGCAGACGGTTTTCACCTGGCCGACGACGTTGGAGCATTCGACCGGCGGTTCGGTTTCGAAGAAGACGAATTCTTCGGAGGTGCTGGTGACTTCGCCGGTGCCGGTGCCGGCGAGGTTGACTTTCAGGCTGGGCGCGGCGAAGGCCTGCGCGGCTGACACCAGGAGCAAGGCGGCGACCGCCGCGAGGAGGAGAAGGGGAAGGCGAAAGCCCAGCCGCGAGCGGCCCGCAGGGGGCGTGGCGGTCGAGGTGGGGGGACACGTACGCGTGTGAGGTTGCATGGGCTAGATCTCCTCCTTGGGGCCGGCTTCCGGGGTCGGCCATGTGGTTTGGGTGGCTTGTGAGGCCGGGACTCCCCGGCTAGCAGTCCCAGCGCTCGCCACTGGCGAGGGCCGGAGGGTGTTGCGGGTTTGGAATTTGGATAGGGGGAAGGCGTCGCTCGACGCGGTGGCGGCGAAGCCTCGATCCCTGGCGGATGCTGCTGCGAACCTCATGTGATGCGTCTCTCTCCCTGGCTATTTTCCTGGACCCTTCCCTGGGGGCCCGTCCCTGTGGTGCTTCCTGTCCGTCCTTACCGATCCCGAACTCTGACGTACATGAAGCAAGCAGAACTGTAAACAGAGAGATACCTGAACGTCAAGAAAAACTGGGTGTTTCTGGAGCCCCCCGTGACGACAAGCTTCATTCCAACGGCTCTGGAATGCGGTGAAGATTGGGTACCAGGCCGTTATCTGACGCGGCCAAGCGGCCCCGTCGAGGGAACAGAAAGGGGAGGATCCCTCTGAGGGCTCCTCAGCTGCCGCGGCGTTTCGAGCGCTTCTTCGCTGGCTTCGCGGCTTCCTGCAGGGTGCGTTCGCCGGCTTTCTCGGTCGCCTCGCCCATCGCGATCTGGAACATCGCCAGGACCGCGTCGGAGGCGAGTGGGCGCATGCGGTCGAGGGCCTCGCGGACCTTCGGCCAGTCCTCCTCCGGGCGGCCGGCCCTGTCGAACGGCTCCCAGATCTCCTTGACGAAGAGGTCGACGAAGGTGCGGGCCGCGGCGTCGGCCTGGCGGCGCAGCTTGTCGGCGACGTCGAGGACCGCTTTGGGGCTGACCCCGAGCTCGACCAGGGCGCCGCCGGCGCGCTGCAGGCGCGGGCTGATCGCCTCGATCTTGCCGTCGGGCAGCTCGCGGGAGATGCCGAGCTTGTCGCCGCGGCGAATCAGCCTCGGGTCGAGCTCCTTGGCCCCCCAGATCTCGGCCAGCTCGGACATCTCGAAGATTTCCGGCGTCTCGTCCTCGAACGGGGCGCGCACGGCGCGGGCGAAGTCGACGATCTCCGCCGAGGAGCCCTCGGTGCTCTCGAGCACGCGGCGGATCGCCTCCAGGTTCAGCCCCTCTCCCTGCATTTCCCGGGTCAGCTCGATCCGGGCCAGGTGCTCCTCGCCGTAGTAGCCGGTGCGGCCGTGGACCTCCGGCGGCGGCAGCAGGCCGCGGGTCTGATGGGCGCGGATGTTGCGGACGGTCATGCCCGTGCGCCGGGCCAGCTCCCCGATCGTCATCTTGCCGTCGGGAGTCTTCGGGCGTTTGGGGCGTGGACTCATCCGCCCATGGTACGGGCGGGAATCGAGTTCGCTAGCCGTCTGGGTACAGCGAGAGGCGCTGCCCGTTCATCTTCCCTCCCGCATCCGAGCAGAGGAACGCGATCGCCTCGGCGACGTGCTCGGCCGGGGTGAAGGTCGGGAAGTCCTTGCCGGGATTTTCCTCCCGCATGCGCGGAGTCAGCAGGGCGTCGATGACGACGATGTTGGCGGTGGCGCCGCCGGGCTCGAAGCCGTCGGCGAAGGCGAGGGTCCAGGCCTCGGCGGCCGCCTTCGCGGCGGCGTAGGCGGCATTGGTGTTCGAGGGCGACTGTGCCTGCTTGGCCGAGACGAGCACGAAGCGCCCGTGCGCGCTCGCGGCCAGCTGGTCGTGGAAGGCGCGGGTGGTGTGCTGAACGGTGCGGACGAGCAGGTCGTGCAGCAGCTCCCAGTCGGCGAGCGGCGCCTCGTGCAGCGGCTTCCCCCCACGCCAGCCGCCGACCAGGTGCGCGAGCCCGTCGACCCGGCCAAAGCGCTCGACCAGGGCGGCGCACCAGGCGCGCGCCGCGTCCTCGTCGAGCAGATCGACCGCGCGTCCGTCCCAGCGCTCCGGGGGGATGCCGAGGTCAGCGGAGAGCGCCTCGAGCGCCGCCGGATCGCGGTCGGTGCCGGCGACGATCGCACCCGCCCCCGCCAGCCGCGCCGCCACAAGCGGCCCAAGCCCGCCGCCGACACCGGCGATGGCGATCACACGACCGTCGAGCTCACTCATATGGGGGAGACAGGATTCGAACCTGTGTAGGCAGAGCCAACGGGTTTACAGCCCGTCTCCTTTAACCACTCGGACACTCCCCCAGGTGATTGCCAGGCGATTCTAAAGGGGCTCGCCCCGGCGTGGCTACGCGACGCCGAGGCGCAATTTCATCTGCTCGTTGAAAGCGTTGATCGCCGACAACGGGCGCATGAAGACCGTCAGGTCCACGACCTTGCCGTCGCCGTCCAGCTGCAGGTAGTCGATGCCCTCGAGCTCGCGGTCGCCGACCTTGGCCGTGAAGCGGAGGCAGACGCTGTCCTCGCCGACCAGCTCGTCGACGTAGGTGAGGTTCTCCAGGGTGGCGGCGACATGGGTCAGCACCTGGCCGACGATCTCGCGACCCTCGAAGCCGCGGAAGAGGATCGGGCTGTGGAGGACGACGTCCTCGCGCAGAGTCTCGGTCATCAGCTCGACGTCCTTCGCTTCGGCGGCGACGCGGAAGGGGTGGGGCTCCATCGCCATTACTCTAAGGCCGATGCCGAGCGACCACTTCTACGCCCGCGTCTCCAGCTCCCTCGGCGCCACCGGGCTGCGCTGGACCGGCAAGCTCAACGTCCCCCTCTACCGACTCAGCGGCGGCCGCGTCGGCGGCAAGGTCGGGCGCGCCCCGGTCCTGCTCCTCACCACCACCGGGCGCAAGTCCGGCGAGCCGCGCACGGCGCCGGTCGTCTACCTCGCCGACGGCGACAGCGTCAGCCTGATCAACACCAATGCCGGCAACGCCAAGACCCCGGCCTGGTCGTTCAACCTCAGGGCCAACCCCGAGGCCGAGGTCGAGATCGGCCGCAAGCGGCGCCCGGTCCGCGCCCGGATCGCCGAGGGCTCCGAGCACGACGACCTCTGGCGCAAGCACAACCAGCAGTACGCCGGCTTCGACGACTACAAAGCGAAGCTGGACCGCGAGCCCTCGATCTTCGTGCTCGAGCCGCGCTGAACGAGCTAGCTCGCTTCGCGGAGCATCTGCGCCTCGGGGAGGCGCTGCAGTTTCTTCAGCGTGTTGTTCTCGATCTGGCGAATCCGCTCGCGGGTGACCCCGAAGTTCCGTCCCACTTCCTCCAGGGTCAGCGGCTCGCCGCCACCGAGGCCGTAGCGAAGTTCGATCACCCGGCGCTCGCGTTCGGGCAGCGCCTGCAGCGCCTTCTGCACGCCCTCTTTCTGCAGGTGCTCGCTCGCTTCCTCGAAGGGCTCCAGGACCGCGTCGTCGGCGACGAAGTCGCCGAGCTCGGATTCGTCCTCGTCGCCGACCGGCTTCTCCAGCGAGACCGGCTGCTGGGCGACGCGCTGGATGTCGCGCACGTCGGAGACCGGCCAGCGCAGTTCCTCGGCGATCTCCGCCGGCTCCGGCTCGCGGCCCAGCTTCTGGACCAGCTGCCGCTCGACGTGGGCGACCCGATTCAGCTTCTCGACCATGTGCACGGGGATGCGGATCGTCCGCGCCTTGTCGGCGATCGCCCGCGTCACCGCCTGGCGGATCCACCAGGTGGCGTAGGTGGAGAACTTGTAGCCGCGGCGGTAGTCGAACTTCTCGACCGCGCGGATCAGACCCAGGGAGCCCTCCTGGATCAGGTCGAGGAAGCTGAGGCCGCGCCCCAGATAGCCTTTGGCGATCGAGACGACGAGGCGCAGGTTGGCCTCGACCATCTGCCGCTTCGCCAGCATGTCGCCGCGCTCGATCCGCTTCGCCAGTTCGACCTCCTGGGCCGCGGTCAGCAGCTGGACGCGGCCGATCGAACGCAGGTAGAGGCGCAGCGAGTCGAGGCTCGGCTCGACCGTGAGGTCGAGCTCTTCCTTCTTCGCCGCCCCGTTGGAGTCGCCGCCGCGCTGCTCTTTGTAGGCGCTGACCCCGTCCTCGGCGATGACGTCGACGCCATGCTCGACGAGATGGGCGTGGAGGCCGGAGACCTGCTCCTTGGTTATCTCGACCTCCTCCAGGGTAGAGGCGATCTGCTCGAAGGTGAGATAACCGCGCTCGCGGCCCAGCGCCACGAGTCCGCGCAGCTCCTCGATCTCGGCGATCGGGCTGTTGCCGGCGTCGCGCTCCATGACGTCAGTCGCCGTCTCCAACGGTTCGATGGTCACTCCCTCCGCTGCAACTGTCTCCCCATTCCCATGGAGCCGGCCCTGAAGCTCCGGCCGCGTCGAAGTATAGGCAGAAAAACTTCCCGCATTGGGTAAGACGTCGACACCCGTCGTCGCTTACGCTTCATAAGCATGGCCAACCAGCCAACCTCCACCTCCACCCCAGCCGCCCCCGACGTCCAGGCCTCCCTGCCGGTTACGCAGGTGAGCCTCTCGCGGGTCGGCGTCACCGGCGTCGAGAAGGTGATCCGGGTCAAGGCGGACGGCGCCGAGAATCTCTTCTACGCCGGGTTCGAGTGCTTCGTCGACCTCAATCCCCAGCAGGCCGGAGTCCACATGTCCCGCTTCGAGGAGATCGTCGCCGAGGCGATCGACGAGGTGGTGCTGGGCGAGGCCTTCAAAGCCGAGGTGCTGGCGGCCCACGTCGCCGAGAAGGTGCGGGAGCGCCAGGGCGGGCTGCGGGCCGAGGTCGCGATCACCGCGCGCTACCCGGAGACCGTCTCCACTCCGGAGAGCGGCAAGAGCACCCAGGAGATCTACGTCCTCTACGGCACCGCGGTCGCCTCCGAGCGCGGCACGCGCACGCTGACCGGCGTCCAGGCCCAGGGCATGACCGCCTGCCCCTGCGCCCAGGAGATGGTCGCCGGCCTCTCGCGCGAACGCCTCGCGGCCGAGGGCTTCGACTCCGAGCAGATCGAGCGCGTCGTCGACGTCGTCCCGATCGCCACCCACAACCAGCGCGGCATCGGCACCCTCCACGTCGGCTGCCCCGAGGGCGGCCCTTCGTGGATCGACGCGCCGGAGCTGCTGCGAATCGTCGAGCGCTCGATGAGCTCGGAGATCTACGAGCTGATGAAGCGCCCGGACGAGCTGGCGGTCGTCGTCAAGGCGCACGAAAACCCGCGCTTCGTCGAGGACTGCGTGCGCGAGATGATCCGCCAGGTCGTCGAGGGCTACCCCGACCTCCCCGACGACGCCTTCGTGATGGCCCGCCAGGAGAACCTGGAGACGATCCACCGCCACAACGTGGTGGCGGAGCGCTACGGAACCCTGGCCGAGCTCCGCGCTGAGCTGCTCAGCGGCGAACGGGCGGGCCGGCACCTCTCCAAGCGGGAGTGGCTCGAGTCACCTCTGGCGTAGGCGGAGTCGGGGGAGGACTCTGCCGAGCAACAGCGGGAGGCTCGTCAGAGTCCTCCCCCGACTCCTTTTGCGGCCGGGTTGGCTTTCGCCGCCGCGCGTTCGCGTTGTTGCGCCTCGATTCGCTTGCGAAGGCCGAAGAAGTAGTCGGCGCCGCTGACGATGGTCACGAGCAGGGCGGCGTAGACGAGCAGATCTACTCCGAGCGGGGCCGGGTCGGCGACGATCAGGGCGAGGACGGCGGCGATCTGCAACGCGGTCTTGACCTTGCCGAGCCAGCTGGCGGCGATCACGATTCCGCGCTCGTTGGCGATCGTGCGGAGGATGGTGACGGCGACCTCGCGGGCGATGATCACCATCGCCACCCAGGCCGCGAGCCGGTGCAGCGAGACCAGCGAAAGCAGGGCGCCGATGATCAGCAGCTTGTCGGCCAGCGGGTCCATCAGCTTGCCGAAGGTGGTGATCGAGTTGCGGGAGCGGGCGAAGTAGCCGTCGAGCCCGTCGGTCAAGGCGGCGAGGGCGAACACCGCCGCCGCCAGCTCGTCGCCGTTCGGCGTCTCCCCGAGCAGTGCGACCACCACCACCGGCACCGCCAGGATGCGCAGCAGGGTCAGCGCATTCGGCAGGTTCAGCGGGAACATGGGCCCTAGTCTGGCTGACGCGCCGGTTCCGGCGGGGCCGCCGGGGCCGCCGCGGCGGCGAGCTTGGCGTCGCGGGCGGCGAAGAACTCCTCGCCCTCGATGCTGACGTGGGGGACGATCCGGTCCATCCAGCGCGGCAGCCACCAGGCGCGCTTGCCGAGCAGGACCATCACCGCGGGCACCAGCAGGCAGCGGACCAGGGTCGAGTCGATCGCGATCGCCACCGCCAGGCCGACCCCGAACTCCTTCACCACCGGGTCGCCGTTGAGGACGAAGCTGGTGAAGACGCAGACCATGATCGCCGCCGCCGAGGTGATCACGCGGCCGGTGTTCGCCAGCCCTTCGACCACCGCCCGGCGCTCGTCGCCGTACTTGGTGAAGTGCTCGCGCATCTGCGTCAGCAGGAAGACCTCGTAGTCCATCGAGAGCCCGAAGAGGATCGCGAACATCAGCAGCGGCACGAAGCTGACGATCGGGATCGCGTGGTCGAGCCCGATCAGCGACGAGCCCCAACCGAGCTGGAAGACCGCGGTCACCACCCCGTAGGCCGCGGCGACCGAGATCAGGTTCATCGCCGCCGCCTTGATCGGCACCAGCAGCGAGCGGAAGGCGATCAGGAGGACGAAGAAGCTGAGGGCGACGACGATCGCGATCATCAGCGGCAACTTTTCGCCGATCTGGGCGCCGAGGTCGATGTAGCCCGCGGTCTGGCCGCCGACGTAGGACCGTGCCTCCGTCCCCTTCAGGGCCTGCGGGATCGTCGTCTCGCGCAGCCGTTCGACCAGCCCGACGGTGGCGTCGGCCCACGGCTCGGACTGTGAGAGCACGGTGAAGACGGCGACCGTCCCCTGCTGGTCGAGCGTCGGTTCGCTGACCGCTTCGACGTCGGCGGCGCCGTCGATCGCTTGCTCCAGCTTCTGCAGAACCGGCTTCGCTTCCCCGGCCGTCTTGAATTCGGAGGCGACCAGCAGCGGCCCGTTGACGCCGGGCCCGAAGCCCTTGTTGAGGCTGTCGTAGGCCTGGCGCGAGGTCGTGTCCTTGGGCAGGGCGCTGATGTCGTTCTGGCCGAGCTCGAGCTGGAAGATCGGCAGCGCCAACACGACCAGGACGACGAGGGCGACGATTGCCGAGCGCCAGGGGCGCGCCGCGACCCGTTCGGCCCAGCGTCGCCAGCCGTGCGGCTCGGAGTCCTCCGGGTTGCCCTTGCCGCGGCGGATGCTGAGCGAGTCGATCCGCGGCCCCAGTGCGCCCAACATGGCCGGCAGCAGCGTCGCCGCGGCGCCGACGGCGACGACCACGGCGATCGCGGCGGTGAAGCCGAGCGTGCTGACCAGTGGGATCCCGGCGAAGGCCAGCGAGCAGAGGGCGATCACGACCGTGAAGCCGGCGAAGACGACGGCGCCGCCGGCGGTCGCGGTGGCGCGGGCGATCGACTCGCGCAGCTCCATCCCTTCGGCCAGCTGCAGTTTGTGGCGGGTGACGATGAAGAGCGCGTAGTCGATCCCGACCCCGAGCCCGATCATCGTCGCCAGGGTCGAGGCGACCCCGGGCACCTCCAGCACGTGCTCGAGCAGGCGGATGATCGAGAGCGCGCAGGCGAGGCCGATCAGGGCGGAGACGATCGGCAGCATCATCGCCGTCGCGGTGCCGAAGGCGAAGAGCAGGATGATCACCGCGGCGGTGAGGCCGATCGCCTCGCTGACCTCGGTCGAGGGCTTGGAGAGCTGCTGGCCGACGTAGCTGCCGACGGCGGTGTGGAGGCCGGCGGCCCGGGCGGGCCGGGCGGTGTCGAGGATCCGCTGCGCCTCGCCTTCGTCGATTTCCCCGGGCCCGAGGCTGAGCACGACCGGGATGTAGCCGACCTGCCGGCTCTTGCTGAGGAAGTTGGCGCCCTGCGGGGTTAACGGGCTGGTTGCAGCGTTGACGTCCTTCAGCGCTTCCAGGCTCTTCACGGTTTCGGCCACGGGCGCGGCGTACTTCGGGTCGGTCAGCTTGGCGCCGGGAGGCGCTTCGAACACCAACGGGTTGCTGCCGTAAGCCTGCTGGGGCAGGTTGTCTTCCAGCAGTTGGGTCGCGGTCGTCGAGCCGCTGCCGGGCAGAGTCAGGTTTTCGCTGGTCTTGCTGCCGCCGGCCTGGCCGACCAGGACGAGGGCGACCGCGAGCGCGATCCAGGTGCCGATCACCGGCCAGTGGTGACGCGAGGAGAAGCGTCCGATCGCGTAGAGAGGGCCGGTCATTCGCTTTCCTTCGACGGCGGCGGCGAAGTTCCGTCCTCGAAGGCCTCCGGGATCGATTCCGCAACATCGGCACCGAGTGCCTGCCGCAGCACGACCAAGTGCTGGGCCTGGTCGGCGGCGACCGAGCCCAGCAGCGAGCGCGGCCAGGAGGCCGTGAGGTGGGAGATCGCGCGCAGGTCGTAGGCGATCGAGGCGCTTTCGACTTCGTAGAGGAAGCCGAGCCCGTCGGCCTGCGTCTTCAGGCCTTCGCTTTCGATCTCTTCTTCCTCCGGTTCGGCCCTTTCGCCGAGCCCGCGCAGCGCCTTGACCGTGGCATCGACGTGTTCCTGTTCGGAGGCGCGGAATTCGCGGGCGCCGACGAGCGCCGGGCCGGAGAGCAGCGGCAGCGTGCGCTCGTAGGCGCGGACCGCGGCCTGCTGGCGGGCGAGAACGTTGTTGAGAGTCTCGGCGTCAGCGGCTTTTTCGGACACCGCCGTGGTCGTCGTGCCGGCGCCACCGCAGCCGGCGAGGAGTAGGGCCGCGACGGCGAGAAGCCCGAACAGGGAGCAGGTGATTGGGTTCCGGGCCATGGAGAGGGCGACAAGCCTATGAGCAAGGGCAACGGCGACGCGCTCGCGGAGCTGGCGGCCGAGGTCCACGGCTGCCGCAAATGCCCGCGGCTGGTCGAGTGGCGCGAGGCCGTCGCCGCCGATCCTCCACTGCGCTACCGCGGTGAGGAGTACTGGGCGAGGCCGTTGAGCGGCTTCGGCGATCCGACGGCGTCGATCGCCGTCGTCGGCCTGGCCCCGGCCGCGCATGGCGGCAACCGCACCGGGCGGATGTTCACCGGCGACCGCTCCGCCGACTGGCTGTTCGCCGCGATGCACCGGGCGGGTTACGCCAATCAGCCCGAGTCCGACCACCGCGGCGACGGACTGCGCCTGCGCGACGCCTACGTGACCGCGATCGTCCGCTGCGCGCCGCCGGCGAACAAGCCGACGCCCGGCGAGCGCGACAACTGCCTGCCATACCTGGAGCGCGAGCTGGAGCTGCTCGAGCGCTGTCGCGTCGTCGTCGCCCTCGGCTCCTTCGGCTGGGACGGGTTCCTCCGGGCGGCCCGCGCCCTCGGGGCCGAGGTGCCGCGGCCCAAGCCCCGCTTCGGCCACGGCACCGAAGCCGACCTCGGCCGCTGGCGGCTGCTGGGGTGTTTCCACCCCAGCCAGCAGAACACCTTCACCGGCAAGCTGACCGTGCCGATGATCGACGCCGTCTTCGCGCGGGCGCGGGAGCTGTCGAGCTAGCCCTTTGTCTTCGAGGGTGCGACCTTGCCGTCACCCGACGGCGGCGCCTCGAATCCCAGCATCGCCACCGAGACGGACATCCCCGGCGCGTCGGCCCTGGCCAGCCGTTCGGCGCTGGTGGCCTGAATCGCGAGAGCCTTCTCCAACATCTCCAAGAGCCCGGCCTTCAGCTCCTCCCAGCCCTGCTCGTCAACGATCATCGGCGTCCAGCTGAGATGCCGGTCGGCGTGCTTGTCGAAGGTGCCCGCGAGCAGGGCCGAGGAAGCGTCGTCGATGATCGTCTTGAGCCCGCTGGCGCTGAGGCCGGGACGGATCGAGTCCGGCAGCGAAGCCCATTCCTTGGCGTCGAGGAAAGCGCGGTCGGTGGCGCGGTAGTAGTGCTCCATCGCGCCGCGGCGCGGGGCGGTATCGACGAGTTCGATGCACTCGCATTCCTTCAGGACTTTGATGTGGTAGCTGACGTGGCCGACCGACTCTCCCAGCTCCTTCGAGATTTCGTTCGGGCTGGCGACTCGTTCGTTGAGGATGGCGAGAGCATGGACCCGCACTTGGTGGCCCATCGCCCGGACCAGGCGCTGATCGACGCTGCCGCGGTGGCGGCTTACTTTCGCCTTGGCGGGTTTGGTCTTGCTCGTCTTGGCGGGAGTCAAGCGGGTCTCCGATCTGCTGCGGTTGAGAAGGACGTGTCCTCTGAGCACTCCATGGCATTAGCTGTATAGCGCGCCTGCCTGAGAATTGCAGGTACTTTTCAGAGCTTTCTCGACTACCGGAACTATTTCTAGCAATACGCCGGTCTCCACCAATGACGTACATCGCCGGCCTGGGCCGGCCACTAAGTCAGGGGGAAGCAAATGATGATCGCTGTTAAGCGGGTTGTCCCAATGATCTCGGTTCACAAGATCGGCTGAGGCAGAATCGCATGCGTCGACCTCGGATAAAGCGCACCACGGAGCCGATCGGCTCGCCGGACGGCGACATCTACCTGATGCGCCCGAGTGCCGACAGCGACATTCGAATCGAGAAGCCCGACGAGGAAGAACGGGAGCTGCTGGAGTCGCTCGATGGCGAGCACACGCTCGAGCAGCTGCACGAGAAGTTCGGCGAGGAGGCCGTCGGCGACCTGATCTCACAGCTGCAGGAGCTGGAGATCGTCGAGGACGCAAGCGACGACGACCTCGTCCCCGCGGCGGAGCTGGCGCGTTTCGACCGCCAGCTCCGCTACTTCAGCGATATCGGCAGCCAGGCACTGACGCCGTCGGAGTGTCAGCGGCGCCTGCGCGACGCGAAGGTGGCGATCCTCGGGGTCGGTGGCCTCGGCGGCTCGGCCGCGATCTGGCTCGCCAGCATCGGGGTCGGCGAGATGTGGCTGGTCGACGGCGACCGGATCGAGGCCAGCAACCTCAACCGCCAGATCCTCTTTGCCGAGGCGGAGATCGGCCTGCTCAAGGTCGAGGCGGCGACGGCGCGGCTGCGCGCCTTCAACTCGGGCATCCGCATCACCTCGACAGCGCGACGACTGGAGAGCCAGATCGAGATCGCCGACTTCATCGACGGTGCCGACGTCGTCATCGACGCCGCCGACTGGCCGGCGCACGACATCGAGCGCTGGTGCAACTCGGCCTGCTTCGAGGCCGGCATCCCCTACATAACGATGAGCCACTTCCCGCCGATCGCCCGGGTCGGGCCGCTGTACGTCCCGGGGAAGACGGGATGCTTCGCCTGCCAGGAGACCGCCTACCGGCGCGAGTATCCGCTCTTCGACGTGGCGGTCGAGCAGCGTCGCGCCAAAGCCTCCCCGGCGGCGACGCTGGGGCCGGCCTGCGGCCTGATCGGCGGCCAGGTCGGGCTCGACGTCATGCACCTGCTGACCGGCCTGGCCGAGCCCTCGACGCTCGGCTCCGCCCACATCTACGACCTGCGGACGATGGAGGTCGACCGCGAGCCGGTGGTGCCGGAGCCCGACTGCCCGGTCTGCGGCCACCTGCAGCCGGCGGCGTCGGTGAAGGAGCGGGCGGCGGAGGGGTAGGTCGCCGGGGAGTCGATCGCCTTCGTCGCCCGGCGGGCGCTAGGCGCGAGACCTGCGGGCGTAGCGGCCGACGGGATCGAAGAAGAGGACGAGCCAGAACAGGGCGGTGAGGCGGGGAGCGACGAAGGCGACCGGGATCGAGACCAGGAAGACGCCGCCGATGTACGTCGAGGTGAGCATCGATTCGCGGTGGGCATCGTCGTCGACCGAGGTCAGCCCGGCGCGCCGGGCGTCCGCCACCATGAACATCCCGATCAGCACCACCGCCGCGAGGTTGGCGGCGTACAGCGCCACCGCCGGCGTCTGGCCGCCGTAATCGCCGAGCACCTCGCTGGAGAACGGGATCAGGACGATGAAGCCGAGGTAGAGCAGGTTGAGCCCGATCAGACGCCCGTCGAACCCGGTGACCTCGCTGAAGAAGCCATGGTGGACGATCCAGAAGCGCCCGATGACGGCGAAGCTGATCGCGTAGGCGAGCAGGTTTTCGCGCTGATCCCAGAGCGCGCTGGCAAGATGATCGCTCGGCAGGTGCGCGTCGACGCCGAGGTTGAGCACCAGCAGCGTGATCGCGATCGAGAAGACGCCATCGCTGAAGGCGACGATCCGCGAGAACTCGACCTCGTTCCCCTCGCGCTGCTTCGATTCCCTCTCCCTGGCCACTGCCGGGGATCATCGCCATCGGCCGCGACGGAACCGTGAGCCAATCCACCTAGAATGAGCCGCGCCCGCCGGCGTAGCTCAGTTGGTAGAGCACTTCATTCGTAATGAGAAGGGACTAGCCACGACCTGCGGATTGCCGCATCCGATGCGTCGTTACCGTTTCGATCTGTCCCAGATTTCCGAGGCGTCCCGAGGGTTCTGAGAGACAATTGAGAGACAGATCACTCGTCGTCGCCCTGTAGCTCCCGTCCTTGGGATGGTAACGCGCCTCAGTCTGGGCACCATCTCCACGCCTTCCGATCGCCCGAGCGCTTCCGCGCCTCAAGAGAACTGGATCGCTCTCTACGACGATGACTGCGGATTCTGCAAATGGATCTTGGCTGGAATTCTTGCGTGGGACCGACGCCGCCGACTCGCACCTTGTGCTCTCCAAAGCGAACACGCCGAAGTGCTGCTCGCCGACCTCAGCCCCGAGGAGCGGCTTGCTTCGTGGCATCTCATCTCGCCCGAGGGCGAGCGAGCGTCAGCCGGTGCGGCGCTGGCGCCGCTCCTGCGGCTGCTCCCAGGCGGGCGCATCCCGGCTCGCTGGGTCGCCTCATTTCCTCGATTCACGAACGGGGCCTACGGCTGGGTGGCAAGCCATCGAGCGCAGCTATCGAGGGCGGTTCCTGGCGCCTTGAAGCGGCGAGCGGGTCAGCGGGTGGGGCGCGCCATTCCTCGGCGCCCGGAATCCGCTCGTCCATCCGTATGGCAAACGATCCGCCTCGTAGCCGCACCCGCGCGGTCTAGAGCCAGACCGACCACGCGCCGCTGGGAGATTCGGTTATAACCACGCCGCAGAAGGCCGCGACCAGAGATACGCGCGGATATGCAGCGATATGCCGCAATTCGGGCACTCGTGCGCTTGAGTGCCCGAAATCGCGGACTCCGGTTTGATTGACGACCAAGAACCGCAAGCGCCTTGGTCGGGGCGATCCATAGAACGATCGCTTCCTCGCTCCCTACATCCGTCTTCGGCATGCGGTGATCGCAGGCTGGGATGACGCAGGAACGCGAACGCGTCGACCGGTCCTTGGTCCTCTAGGAAGTCAGGCGCTGGGAGTGAGATTGGCTGATAGTCCCGTTTGCTGTTCCCGCCGAACCGCTCGCAATCATGGAGAGACCAATGCATCGACTCGAAGCTTTCATCTTGATCATGTTGACCCTGATTGTTGACCGGGGGGCCAACGTGTTCCGCGACATCAGGCGCAACAACCAGAGCATCCGCGACCGCGATGAAGACCTGACCACCTGGATCGCAGACGACAAGAAGGAGGCCCGCCGGGAAACCCTCCGCATCTATGTGGCCGAGGCCCGAAAGACCGAAGGCCCCGACTACTCGGTCAGCCAGATTCAAGGGATCAAGAATCAGATGCTGCATCGATACCGGGATCAGCTCCGGCAGGCCGAGAGGACGGTGCGTAATGTCAAAGTGACCGAGCAGATGCACCACCGCCTGGTCCGGCGGCTCACCAGAAATCCCGTTCCTGGCCTGACGGCACCCAGCAATCAGGCCCAGACCATCGCCGAATGGGAAACCAGTGCCCAAGAGGCCCACGACCATGCCGAAGCAATGCGAGCCTCAGCCGAAAAAAAGCGGGCAGAACACGGAAAGCCACCACTGCGCCCTCTCGCCTCACCCGACACAATTCACGCCTAGGGTCGAATCGCCAGCGGTCGCGGCTTCAGCGTGCCGACGAGTCAGTGGAATTGAAGGCCCGCTCACGCAGAGGCCAGTCGACCCCTCGCGCGAGAGCGGTCCTATCCCTCGAGTAGCCGTCGCATCTCGTCAAGCGCCTGCCTCTCCTTGCTCGCTGCAGCGTCCCGACTCTCGGTTTCGGCTTTGCGTTTGCCCTCGTGAAAGGCGATCGCATCGAGCACCCATCGCCCGACGCGGTCTGGATCGAGCCGGACTGGAACAACGGCATCGTTGAAGCCACCCCGAAGTTCCGTCGGCAGCTCAACCTCATCGGGAAAGTGCTTGGCAAAGGTTTCTTCGCAGCCCTTCGAGAACCATGAGGGGCCGTGGTCTTCGTCGAGAAGTGAGACCACGATGTGGATATTCACCTCGTCGGCAGGCGCTTCATGCTGACCGTGCGGGAGCAAAGCATTGACTTCGGTTACCGGACAATTGACTCGCTTCAATCCGGCTTCGTAACGAGCGATGATCTCGCCTCGAACCTGATCTCCCTCGGCATCTTGGGCTTCCCGCCTCGCGAGCTTCTCTTTGGCCGCCTCCAGTAGCTTCGTAACCGACGCTCTAACCTGCTGCGGCCCGACGTTCTCCGGGAAAGAAACAGACAGGCGCCCGTAGCCGTCCATCCAGGCATTCGTAAACGGCAAGCCCTCAACGTCATCGACGCAATCGTGAACCGCCCAGTCAAACGACGGATGGGTCTCGGGAACGTCCGTCAGCTGAAAGATCCAGTTCCAGAGGCCCTCGGTACGACCACCGGCCGCGCTCGGGCGATCGCCTTGCTGAACGTCGCGGATGTGAGGGCCACCCGGAATGGCCGTAACAGGCGCACTTTCTTCTTCGCGGAGTTGCTCCCAGCGATCGACGCCATGTCGGGATATGTAGCTCTCGTACCAGAGGATCCAGCTGAGGACGAAGGCAAACGCACGGCCGGCGTCAGGAGCAGATGGCTGAAGCCCCCTGAAGATCTCGCCGTTTCGCTGCTTGAACCAGAGCCACTCCCCTGGCTCCACCGTGAACGCCGAGATCTCGACCTGGTCTGCAAGTTTTCGCACCTCGCCAAGAAGCGTTTTAAGGTCACGATCTTGCCCGAGGATTGATTGGGCCGATCCGCCGAGCCTCGGCGAAGCCGAGTGGAAACCGGACTTTTTGCGGAACTGCCGTCGCGCTGTTTCCAGGGCGTCCCACGAAGCCTTGAAAGATCCGGCGGAATCGCCCTCTTCGAGGAAGTCCTCGGCCTGCTTCAGGAGCGAGCGCAGACTCGCATCGCTCACACCATCCGAGGAGCGGACCTGATCCAAGCCTGCACCGAACGCGCTCTTGATGAGCGCGTCAATGAGCCGCTCCGTCTCGGCCAGCCAAAGAGGCACCTGGTCTACGCCCGGAAGAGTGCCTTCGTGCTGCACGGCATTCCGGGCACGATGCAGCTCCAGGTAGCCCTTCTTCCCTGGGGGTGCGATCGCGAGTGCGTCGGTCACTGCCCGCAATCGACCCGGGACACCCTCCCTGGGTTTGACCGCAACTCCGAGATGCTGGACGCAAAGACCGATGGCGAGCTCGCCGATGCCATCGATCGCCACAATTGCCAGGTGGAGACCTAGCTCCGATTCATCTCCCGCCCGCCGCCGCGCGTCATTTAGCAACACCCGCAGTCGGCTCAGGCGCTGAGCATCCGAAGGTGCCAGAAAGTTGCTGTCTGCGTTCGTAGCCACACCACTCCTCCTCTGCCGTTCAATCTCGTCCTCAAGCATCTATCCAATCCCTAGCCAGCGGCACTGAACGGCAACTCAGTCCGACAGATCATCTTGACGGGCGCCTGCAAGAAGGCTCCGGTTGTTCAAGCCAGGAACCATTCACTAAAGAAGGACCCCGGAGATCCCGTCGGCCTCGTCCAAGAAGCTCTTGCAGGCATACTGGATCGCTTCCTCGATCTCGTCTCCCGAGCAATCGGGGTACCGGCCGGAGAGCTGGACTTGGAGGGCGCGTCCCCGGCCCCCTTGAATCAGGCTCCGAAGTAGCGCCTCGTTTTCATCGACGGGGTCCAGCTCGACGGTCGCAATCGGGTAAAGATCAGAGTCCATCACCTCAACAGGGGAGCGAGGTGGAAAAGTGGCCCCAGTTTTTTTGCCTGCGGTGGCGGACATCGACACCTCCCATGCGGCGCTCAGCCGCCGGGCATTGGATCAGCGACCGATGCAGGAAAAACAAATACCCGGTTTCCTTAGCTTTAATCGAGAGCCATCGGCGATCAAAGGAAAGCCACGGCGGTTGACTTTGTGGGCCCCTCGATCGCGAACGACGATGAAGTGATGGCTTTCCGATTCAGAAGGCGCAGCCCATCCACTGACCGGCACCAGGCCCCGGGGGGCCTAACTCGTCCCGCGACAGCATGGACTCAATCAGCGCCAAGGGATCGAGCTCGATTAAGACGGAGCCTCGATAGACGACGGGGCGGCCCATTCGCCGATCACCCCACTAAATCACGCAGGGCATCGCGAACTCTGGTCCAACCTTTCTTCCCTTCGAATCAAATGCCGTCACTCTTGCCAGGCAACTCGGCCCAGAGAAAGCGACCGCCCCAAAGCTCAGCCGCTCTATATGAGCCTTACGGGCTCTTTCGGAAGACAGCGAGTCCAATCGAACGACATAGCTAGGTCGATGCTTCAGCCAGACGCGCACGCTGTGAACTTCGAGCGGATATGCCATGCCTACGATAGATCGCTTGGCGGCCCCGGAGTTGATGCTCTGGCCAACCGCCAGGGGATATGGCGTCAAGGGATGGCATCCCGTATTGGTCCCGGTACCCCCTTTAGAACGTGGGGGAGCGAGTTCGACGGACAGGCACGGGGTGCGGGCGCCGCTCTCTCCCGCACCGCGCCGGATGGCGACCTCCCATGGATAACCCCCCACCGAGCCTTTGAGCGCTGCAGCGTCTGGGGTCGAGCTGCCGCGAAGGTTCTCCGCTCGGCCGACCGGCGCTATGACGGCTACACAAACCGTTATCAAGAAACTCGCCAAGCCAGGGATCGGATCTCTCGCACCCCTACCCACCAAAGCCGCCTCGTGCGGTTATGTCCAGGACTTCTTAAGCGAGGGCATGAAAAGGCCCGCAGTTTGGAGAATCAGCGCAACGAGGAGGGTTAGGGGCCCGATTTCAAAACGGCCAGCGCTCAACGCGATCAAGACGGCTACGAGCACTCCGTACATTATGAGAGCGATACGAGCCCCTTGGCTCCGCGCTGCTAGACCAGCCACTAACCCGAGCCAGAGGACCACAAAGAGCGGGGACAGCCGGAGCCCTAGGCCTCCCAGACCAGAGGCAGCGATAGCTGCGACTACCCCGCTCATTGCGACGTAAGCCCAAAATGCCAGGGGGGGCCGCCGTTCTAGCACGTACTCAGCGGGTTGCAGAGTGCAGTCGTCCGGTGCCCTTCGGCATATCCATCGCCATACATGTACTCCGTAATCGGTTCTTCGATTTCAGCCGGCGCCCCGCCAGGACTGACGTGGAAGATGGCCTGGGAGCTGATGTGGTAGCCAGCTTTATACGGCTGATGATTTTTCCCGGACCATTCGCAATAGGTCAACTGAACATTCGCACCATGCGCATTCCAGGTGCAATGGGGGTGCGGTTTGGTGGGCTTCCACCAAACAAAGTTACCGTTGTAGTCAAACTGTCCGGATAGCTGCAAGTCCCAGGCAATGCACCCACCGGGTCCTTCATAAGTACATAGATCCCAGTAGTACGGCATGGTATTACCCCGAGAGATAGCCGACGAAGCGCTTGCTCCTTGATCGTCCGTTTCTCCTCCGGGGAAGGGAATTGGAGGGCCATAGTGGCCGTGTCCTGCCGGAGCCAACACGGTCCATGGCCCTTTACCTTCTTCAAATTCTTTACTTTCCTGTTCCCATTTCGCTTGTTTTTCGCGTTCTTGCTGGGCAATTTCTTCTGCTTCTTTTTTCGCTCGTTCTTCTGCGAGTTCTTTTTCGTCTTTCGGAGCCGCCACATATTCCGTCGTGTACCCGCCCTGCCATCCCGCGCCAGCAACGACCGGATATACAAATGAGGCAGAGTGATGTGCGACTTTCAAAGTCACTATGTGTCCTTCGCTGACCGTGAGCGAAGTCGGGACCGAGGTTCCGACCGCGTCGTGCGCCGGCTCTGCGCTGATAAGCATCGCGGGGCTGCCGTCTCCGTAGAGAATTTCAGCATCCATAGTGCCGTTGGCTTTGAGCGTCTGTCCTTCGCGCAAGATCACTTCCCATGAGAACGTTTCCGGGCCTGCCGTGTCGCGGATGCTCTCGTAGGACATCACGCCATTGTAGACCGGTCGGACCAACGTGTCTGCGCTGCCGTGGGTATTAGCCTCAACCGCCACAGAGCTTTCAATAACTGCGGCCGAGGTGGCTCCCGCAGCAGTCGTTACCGGCTCGGCATGGATGGTCGAGTCTGGAACGCCGACGCTGAATCCATCGGTCGGCGCCTTGCTGATGTCGGAGAGGTCCGGCGTGCCGCTGCTTTCTAGAAGTAGTCCGGTGCCAGCTTTTAGGCTCGGGTCATTGCCCCCTTCCCGCTCTTTGAGAGGGATGATCGCGGCGTTCGGCGCGACGATTTCGGAGCTGCTGGTTTCGTCAGCGGCTTTGAGGGTGTCTTCAACCTCAGCAGTGCTGATGTTGCCTTTCGGATCCACGTTGATCGTCCACGCTTTTTTCGTCGTCAGACCTCCCCCGTCGGTTGCGATGATTTCTGCTGGATGAGCCCCACCGCTATAGCTCGCAACGTTCAGCGTCCCGCTGAGAGACCTTTCGCAACCTCCGCTCGGGCACGCTCCGGTCGAACTTCCTACGACACTCCCATCGACTTTCAGGACAAGTGAAGTCGTGCCCCTTCCCCCCGGGTCTTTAGCCGAGGCTGAGTATGAATAGCTTTTCTGTTCCACCCACCCTTCCGGTGCGGTAAAGAGAGCGGCGCTTGCGATCAACTGAGGAGCGGTCGTGTCTTTGATTGAGTTGACCGTCAATGTCTTTGAAGTCGTGAGATTGACTCCATCGGTCACGGTGACCACGACCGTATGCGCTCCGGTCGCGTATTCGTTAGCCATGTAGGTCCATTCTCCAACTCGTGAGCAGTCTTTTCCTGCCCCACATGCCGAGTTGTAGAGAACTTTTGGCGCTTCGCTGTCTACTTTTACCTCGACCTTCGTGACTCCAGCCTGAGGGTCATAGTCGGCGTGGCTCCAACGCGTGAGCCGATGGTTTTTCGCATCCGTGACGACGATACTTCCGTCACTATCTACCGCGAGGCCCCGCGGTTCACTGAACTGCGCGGTACCGCTCCCAGTCGCGCCAAATTTCTTCAGGTAGGCCCCATTTGACTGAAACACCTCCACCCGATTTCCGCTGCTGTCGGAAACGATGGCGTGCCCCGAGGGCGCGATAGTGATGCCACCGGGCGATTTGAGCTGGCCGTCTGCTTCGCCAAGCGAGCCGGTCTGCAACAGGTATTCAAAGGTTCCGGTCCACTTCTGGATTCGATTGTTGCCGGTGTCAGCCACCCAAATTGATCCGTCAGGAGCAACGGCCAGGTCATACGGTGCATTCAGCTGAGCCGGTCCACTACCGAGTGAACCAATCTTCGCGAGGTATTCCCCTGACGGACTTATCTTCTGAACTCGATTATTCCCCGTGTCAGCGATCATCAGATTACCGCCCGCCGTCACGGCTATCCCGCGCGGTTGGTTGAACTCACCATTAGCGCTGCCAGCAACGCCAGCTTGGCAGGTATTGCCAGAGGACGCAGTACAGACGTTCCTTGCGGATTCTGGACCCGCCGCTTCGGTCTGAGTTTTATTTACCGACTTCCCGTACATCGCGACGAATTCACCTTTGTCGTTGAAACGGACCAGGCGGTTGTTGTTGGTGTCAGCGGCCCATACGTATTTTTCAGAATCGACCGTTATGTCGCTCGGCCCGCTGAGCATTCCTTTACCAGAGTTACCGAACTGACTCAGGAACGTTCCAGCAGAATTGAACTTCTCCACGCGGCTATTGGTACGATCCACTACGTACATGTTGCGGCTCGCATCGAGCGCAACGCCTACCGGCACTTCCAATTTCCCTTCGCCGGTACCTGCGGTGCCGATAGTGCCGAGGGCAGCACCAGTAGCGCTGTCGCCATCCGTGACGTTGTATTTGAGCGCGTACTGCGCAGCACTCGTTCCGAGCGTTCCCTGTTCGGTAATGGCTCCTGACAGGTTAAGCGCAGGGGCGGTGTGGTCGACCTTGACCTGCGGGTGGCTCACTGCAGATACGTGGCCGAGAGGGTCTTCGGCGGCGAGTTTGAGGGTATCTATCCCTTGCGGGAGAGAAGACGGTTCGTATTTCAGAGCCGGCGTGCCAGCTTCGCTAGAAGCCCAGGTATGGGGACAGGCGCTTCCCCCGACTCCAGTGCAGCCGTACAGCGTTTTCCAGCTGTGCGGAGCAGCGGATTGTTCCTCGCTCAGGTTCAGGGAATAGACGCCCAGGCCCGCCTCACTCGCAGTAAATTCAAAGGGCGAAGGGGTGCCATTAACCCATTTGCTGGGTCCAGACGGAGACGGAACGCCGAATGCTGGTTTTTCGCTTTCCGGCTCTCCGATTTCGACCGACGCGGCTCCCACGAAAAGTTGAGCTTCCCCTTTCGGGATATTTTCGAGTGCCCACTCACCAACGCTGCCTTTTTTGACGTTCACGTTCCCGGTGCCGTTGTTGAATTCATACGGGTACGTGAGGTTGTTGAGCCAATGTTCTTCTAGACCTTCGTGAGACACGACGCTGACCCAGCCGTTGTTGGAGTCCCACAGGCCCGCAACCATCGCAGGGCTGTAATAGCCGCTGAAGCCCTGGAAGAACAGATTCGTGAGGGTCATATGGGTGATGAAGCTCGATGGGGCAACACCGTATTTCTGCTGATCGGTGTAGTACCTCGGGACCGTGTAAACCCAGGAGGAATGGTCTCCGGTTTTCGCGGGCTGCCTGCCTTCAAATCCCCATACGTAAAGGCCAGGGCTCAGATGTTTGATCGCCGGCTGGATTGGTGGCCCGGCGCCCATGAATTGGTGCCACAAGCCCATCGAGCCGCTGCCCGCCGAGCGGACAACTTCTGGACTCCACTCTTCATGGGGTGCTGATTCCCAAAAGGCTTCTTTGTCGGAGTCGATGCCCCCACTGGTTTCTTTCGCCAGCCATTCGTAGCTCTGGAACAGGGGGTCCGCAAGAATTGGATACGTGGCCGACTGATCGGGATGCACCGTCAGAGTGATCGCATCACCGGCCACATCGAGACTCACGGGAACTTCCGCGCCAGTTGCGTCATTTGCGATCGGGGCAGGGATGCCCACCAATAGGTCTTCGCCATCCTTGACTTCGGCACCTCCATCTGGCGCAGAACTGAGAGTTGCCCCGGCGGGAAGACTGAGATGGAAGGTCAAGGAGCGTGGCGCGTCCGGGCTCCGCAACTGAGAGAAGGTCTCTACGCCAGTGGCGGTAGGAGCGACAGCCAAATCGGAGTCGGGCGCCACATTCGGATAGAAAGCCACATCGCTCGCATCCGAGGGGGCTCGATCCCCGGGGGCGCCGGACAGCATGATTTGGATACCGCCGTCGCCAAGAGAGATGCCTTCGCCGAGTTCGTTGGGAATGCCAACATCCACCAGGGGATTGCTCGGCTCGAGTTCTCCGTGGAAGTTGTTGAGTTCGAGATTCAACGCTTCGTATTGACCCGACCTACCTTCGATCCGAAGGGGAATGGTGGAGTTGAGGAGGGTCGCGCCCTGATACTGGCCGCCCCCCCGTTCCTCTTCCACGGTACCAATGGGCTGCTGGCCAGCCGGGATGACAGCGACGTTGTCCGCGAGGAATTTCTCGACGTGCAGGTCATCAAAGACGCCTGCGGCCGTTTCAACCTGCTGACCGAAGACCCCTTCTAGGAGCTCGCCTGCTTCGTTACGGCCCAATCCTTCGAGGGGCACGCCTTCAGCAGCAGACGAATCGGTGAGGTCGCGGATGATCCCTTGTGCCTCGCCGTTTTCTTCTTCGGCGGATGCGGCTTTGATTTCTTCGACGGATTCTTGAAGACCAATGGCGTCCCCTGGTGCCGCCGGTGGTTCGTCCGCAAGAGCGGAGCCAACGGTTACCACGGCAAGCAGCAGCAGGGCCAGGACGAGCAGCGTCAGTCTGCGTCTCAGCAGATGTGCCTTCATTGGTGTCCTGCCGTTGACTTGTCGCGAACCATTGATCTCTCCCCTACGTCGGCAAAGTCGAAAACTTAACGATGCCTGATTGATATGACGGACTCTATTGTCCTAGTGGGCGACATCTATTCAGGATTTCCAAGGGTTTGCAACCCTTCGCCTACCTAATAAAAGAAAAAGGTGACTATGAAGAAAAAGGGAGAAAAATTTGAGTATCGTTTTCACTACGTGGAGAGCCATTTGTCGCACTCAGGCTGAGTCACTGGTGGAAATAAATTGATTCACTTCTGGAGCGCCTGGGACCCGCCTGATCGCGGCTCCTTGACGCGGGAGGTCCGTCAAGACGGCGTAAGGGGCGCGGCTCCGGGACTTTGATGACTCCGGAACCGCGCCAACCAGTCATGCAGGGAGAGAGGATGAAGTCGGAGCCTAAGCTAGGCGTTCGGCCGTAACCTCTCGGCGGCAATGTAGCAAGGCGGTAATACTTTTCGCACCTTAATAAGGTGCAGCCAATCAAAGCAAAGGTATGTCCGTCTACGTCCCTGCAGGTGACTCGTACGAAAGAAGTGAGACCGTGGCCCTGAAACGCTTCTCAGGATCGGGCTCCCGGTTGATGGCCTCCCCGGCGATGTCATTTACCCTCTCGTAGGCGCCTGTAATTACGTCGGCCACTTCATTCCACCCCTGTTCATCAAGGCTCGGGATAGCAGTGATGATGTGGCTGTTGTCATGCCGGGAAAAGGTATCTCCCTCCACGGCCGACCTAGCGCGGTCGAAGGCTTCTGTGATCGCTTCGATGATGATTCCGTCTTTGGTCGCGGTAGGCATTCCCTTGAAGACGTCATCCGTTAGCTGCATCTTCGTGATGCCCCGATAGATCGTCTTCGTGGCGCCCCGAACTCGTTCGGTACCGACAACTTCAATCAGGCCCCAGAGCCACAGCTCGCGAACGTGGTAGCTGATGTTGCTCAGCGGCTCGTCTAGGACCTCATCTAGCTCTGACGCACTGGCTGGGTTGGTGTTGAGCATCGCCAGGAGCTTGGCCCGCAGCGGGTGACTGACACCTCGTCCTAAGCGCCGCTCAAGCGGAAGCTTCATCCGCCTCCGTCGCTCACGGCGTTTTCTCTCCTCAGACACCTCCGTGACCACGCGGACCAACCCCTTTCAATTTCTCTGACCGATTGAGATGGACGAAGTATTGCCGATTTTTTCAACGTTTGGAAGCAAACTCCGACCTTCACCGCTGCAATCTGCTCGATTGATGAAGTTAATTGCAGTAAAAAGCCCACACCCTCCCGGAAGGGCAGTGCAGCAAAGGGATTGAGAATCGAAGGGGGGTGGGAAATGAAAATCACGGCCGTTGAGCCGGTGACCGTCGCGTCATACCGGACTATCAAGATGGCCTAATTGGCTAGGTGCGCCTTGCTAGCGGGCGCACTGTGATGGTTTCCTGCTCCGAGCCTGCGTCCGGCCGTCTACTTTTGCCCGGGACCGTCTGTAGCGAGACGATCCAGAACTTTGCGATCCTCCTTTAAGCGACGTTTGATGCGTTTCTGAAACTCGGGATCAGCACGGCGCTCTTTAATGCCGGCCTGTAGTTCCCTGCGACGCATTGGTTCCATGCGTCTACTTTTGCACACAGTTTTAGAGGGATGGAATCCAGCAAAAAGTGGCCGGGATTTCCCCTGAGGAGGGTGGCGGACGGGTTCTGCACCCGCATGTCAGCTCGGCATGGTGTGTGGCTATGGAGTCGATCTCTCGTTAGCGGCGACCAAAGCTATGGGCCATCGGAGCAGCAGCCCGAAGCTTGTTCGTCAGCTTCTCTGTTGTTAACGACGCCTCTGCCCCGAGGCTGTCTCCCACAGCACAAATCTCGGCGACGATGACGTTGGCCGCGCCCTCCCGGCGCTCCAACCGCCCCCGGGCCCGGACCAGCGGGGCTGCGCGGACGACGCTCCGCGAGCGCTCATAGGCCGCCTTGCCGACGATCAGGTTGACAGTGCCGCGCTCGTCTTCGAGCAGCATGAAGGTGATGCCCTTGGCGGTCTCCGGGCGTTGGCGGGCGATCACCATTCCCGCGACTTCGACCGTCTCGCCGTCCGCGACCTTCTCCAGATCGCAGCTGCGACTCACCTTCCCCCGCAGCGAGGGCCGCAAGAGCCCTAGCGGGTGCTCGCGGAGGTTGATTCCGGTGGAGCGGTAGTTCTCGACCGACTCTTCCCAACTCCCCAGCGCGCGCAGCGCCGGCGAGGAGGGCGGCTCCATCGGCAGCGCCAACTGCGTAGCGTCCCCCTGGGTCTGCGAGGTGCCGGCGATGCCGAGCTGCCAGTAGCGCTGGCGCCGATGGCCGGCTTCACCGGGCTCGGTCAGCGGCAGAGCGTCGAGCGCGCCCGCCCAGGCGAGGCGTTCGAGCCCGTCGCGCCCGGCGCCCGAACGCGAGGCGAGGTCGGCGATGCCGCGGTAAGGGCCGCCGCGCTCGCGCTCGGTCTCCAGCCTCCTCATCTCCTCCTCGCGCACCCCCTTGACATAGCCGAGGCCGATGCGGACCTGGAGGCCGCCGACGTCGCGCTCGACCTGGCACAGGACGGCGCTCAGGTTCACGGTGGGGGCGGCGACCCGGACCCCCTCGCCGCTGCGCCTCGTGGACGAGGGAATCAGGTGGGTAGAAACCCATCGGCTGCTCATTGAGCAGCCCACATAGGAACTCCGGGCCGTAGTGAATTCGCAGCCAGGCGGACTGGTAGGTGAGCAGACCGAAGGCGGCCGAGTGGGCCTTCGGGAAGCCGAAGCCCGAAAAGCCCTCGATCTGGGCCCAGACCGCTTCGGCGGTCTTAGCCGAGACGCCGCGCTCGCGGGCTCCGTCGATGAAGCGCTCGTAGTGGGCGTCGATCGCCGCCTGGGAGCGCTTGCGGCTCATCGCCCGCCGCAGTCCCTCGGCCTCCGAGGAGGTGAAGCCCGAGAGCGCCATCGCCACCTCGATTACCTGCTCTTGGAAGACGATCGTCCCCAGCGTCTCCTTCAAGACCGGCTCCAGCAGCGGATGCGGGTAGGGCACCTTGAAGCCCGGATCCTCGCGCAGGGCCTTACGGCGCTCAATGTAGGGGTGGATGGCGCCGCCCTGGATCGGGCCGGGGCGGACCAGGGCGACCTGGACGGTGAGGTCATCGAGGTCGCGTGGCTGGGTGCGGGGAAGTATTTGCATCTGCGCCCGGCTCTCGATCTGAAAGACGCCGGTCGTCTTCGCCGCGCGGATCGAGACGAAGGTCTCCTCGTTATCGAGAGGAATGCGCGAGAGGTCGACCGGTTCGCCGCGCACGCACTCGATCTCGACCACCGCGCGCTCTACCGCCGAGAGCATCCCGAGCCCGAGGAAGTCGATCTTCAGCAGGCCGGCGTCCCCGCACGAGTCCTTGTCCCACTGGAGGATCTGGCGGCCGGCCATCGACGCCGGCACGACCGGGCAGAGGTCGATCAGCGGTCGGGTGGAGATCACCATCCCGCCGGGGTGCTGGGAGGGGTGACGCGGCAGACCCATGATGTCTTGCGAGAGCCACAGCAGCGCCTTCCAGCGCGGCGAGCCGGCCCGCTCGGCGCCGATCGCGGCGACCACGTGGGGCTCCATCTCGCCGGGCTCGCCGTGGTGGCCGAGGGTACGGGCGACCGCCTCGATCTCCTCGGCGGGCACGCTCAGGACCTTGCCGAGGTCACGCACCGCGCTCTTGGGGCGGTAGGTCGGGAAGGCGGCGACCAGGGCCGAGTGCTCGGCGCCGTAGCGCTCATGCACGCGGGGGATCAGCACTTCGCGGATGTCGCGGGGGAAGTCGATGTCGATGTCGGGCAGCGATGTCGTTTCCATGTTGAGAAAGCGACCGGCGAAGAGTTGGGCCTTGACCGGGTCGACGTGGGAGAGGCCGGTCAGGTAGCAGACGATCGAGCTGACGCTTGAGCCCCGACCTCGGCCGGGCGGCAGCACGGCGCGGGCCGAAGCCGGTCCCCGCACCTCCACTGCGACCTCTCGCGCAAGCTCGAGGAGGTCGCGGTGGAGGAGAAAGAAGCCCGAGAGGCCGAGGTGGCGGATCACTCCCAGCTCCTCGCGCAAGCGCCGCTCGGCCTCCGGGCGATCGGGCGAGCCGGCGTAGCGCTGGCTCAGCAGCTCCTCGCTGAGGCCGGCGAGCTTGCGATCGGCGTCGAGATCGTCAGAGCCCGGGTAGCGGTAGCCCAGCTCCTCGGTGAGGTCGAAGCGCAAACGATCGGCCAGCTCGACCGTTTCCGCGACCGCGCCCGGATGCTCGGGGAAGCGCGCCGCCATCGCCTGCGGGGAGACGAGCGCCGAGGAGCGGTTGCCGCGACGCTCGGCCTCGCACGCCTCAAGCGGGCGGCCGAGCCCGATCGCCACGAAAGCGTCCTGCAGTCGGGCGCGGCGGCGACTGTGAGAATGGACGTTGCCGGTGGCGACTGTCGGCACCCCGAGGCGATCGGCAAGGCTCGCGAGCCAGCGGTTGCGGGCGTGGTCATGGCGCCAGAAGGGGCGTTGCAGCTCGACCAGGAAATGGTCGAGGCCGAAGACGGCTAGTAGACGGTCAGCGAGCCTGGTGGCGGCGGGGGTGCCTTTGCGCTCCCAGCGTCCCGCCAGCACTCCGTCGCGAGCGCACCCCGACAGGCAAATCAAACCCTCGGCGTGCTCTTCGACCTTCTCCAGGGGCACCCAGGGTTGGGTCGCGGTCCGCTGGGCGCTCTCGCGGCTGTGGGCGTGGGCGGCAGTGAGCAGCCGACAGAGGTTGCGGTAGCCGGCGGAGCTCTCAGCAAGCAGCGTTAGGTGGGCGAGCCCGGCGGCGGGATTGGCGTCGATGGCTACCGAGAGCTCGGCCCCCGGTAATCGGCAGGACGCCTACGCCCTTGCAGGCATGGGCGAACTCCATCGAGCCCCAGACCCCGTCGTGGTCGGTGAGGGAGAAGGCGGGGTAGCCGAGTCCGGCGGCGCGGGAGGCGAGCTCAAGCGGCGTCGAGGCGCCGTCCAGGAAGGAGAAGGCCGAATGGGCGTGCAGCTCGACGTAAGGGGTTTGCATACGAACGTGTGTTCGTAGCGCAGATGCCGCAGCGCTGTCAAGGCAAGGCGCCACGCGCCATTCGCGATCTGGGCACAGCACGTCGCACGGCTCCGGGAAATCCGAAAAATTGAGCGACAGATTGAGCGACAGGCAACCCCGATCGCCCCGCATCGCAACGGAGCACACGCAGCATCTCTCTTAGAATGCGGCCGTTGCCGGCGTAGCTCAGTTGGTAGAGCACTTCATTCGTAATGAAGGGGTCCCCGGTTCAAGTCCGGGCGTCGGCTCTTTTTGGCTGTCCTTGGCGGTCGGTCAGCTGCCTTGATGGCGGCTGTCGGGCAACTCGCCGTGAGCTGATTCGAGATCGGCCAGATCGACGAGATCTCGTTCGCGTCCGACCGACCGCTTCATCGCGACGAGATCGGCCAGCGAGCAGATCGGGGCATCCACGCCATCGACGCGACGAGTCTCCGCTCGCGCCAGAAGGTCTGCGAAGGGGAGCGCGGCGGCAGCCTCCGAGACAAGGTCGAGCTCGCCATGCGGGGTGGACAAGTGGATCGTCCGATCTCCCGCGATCCCACCTTCGGGGATCGGTGAGCCATCGGGACGGGTGGCGCCCCACTTGTCCACCAGCGCGCGGATCCGCTCGACGTTGTCGGGGTCGGGGTCGAACACCGCATCGATATCTCGCGTCGCCCGCACCACTCCGTGGCGAATCAGCGCGATTCCCCCGATCAGCACGTAGTGGACGCCAGCGTCGTTGAGATCGTCGAGGATGCGGCCAAAGTCGGTCAACGAGCGGACGCGAGCTCGGCGGCTTGGAGACTCAGCGCAACGCCCTCCGCGAGGAGTACGTCAGGATCGAGGGATGCGTCCCTGATCAGGCGGTATCGGCGCCATTCCTCACCTGCTCGGGCATCGTCGCCGCGACTCTCCGCCTCGCGAGCGCGAGCGCCTGCTTCCATCAGTCGGCTTCCTGCAGACGCCTTCGACATAAAGGCAGGATAGCCCTGGGCTATCGGTCAGCTGGAATGCTCTGCCCAGGCGTCGGCCCTTCTTCGCCTCTCCCCACCGCCTCCTCGATCGTGGACCAGGGAGAGGCGCGCAGGCGCTTGGAGATCCCGCGGTTCATGCGATGGGGCCATAGGGGGCCCCGGTAGACGAAGGCGGTGTAGGCCTGCAGCAGGGTGGCTCCGGCCAGGATGCGCTGCCAGGCGTCCTCCGGAGTCTCGATCCCGCCCACGGAGATCAGGGGCAGGCGGCCGTCGGTCCTCGCGTGGAGGTGCTGCAGGACCTCAAGCGACCGTGCCTTCAGGGGCGCGCCCGATATCCCTCCGCGGTGGGGAAGCCGGTCGATCTCCTCGGCGCTGGCGGAGGCCAGATCGAACTGCACGGTGGTGTTGGTCGCGACGATCCCGTCGAGCTCCAGGGACAGCGCCAGGTCGGCGATCCGATCGACCTCGTCATTGCTCAGGTCCGGCCCGATCTTGACCAGGACGGGCACCTCTCGCGAGCTCTTCCGCGCTGCCGCCCGTACGCCTTCGACGAGCGCGGTCAACGACTCGACCGACTGCATTCGGGTCAGGCCGGGGGTGTTGGGCGAGCTGACGTTGATGACCAGGTAATCGGCGTGCGGGGCGAGCAGGCCGGCTGAGGCTTCGTAATCGGGGACCGCGTCGGCGAGGTCGACCTTCATCGTCTTGCCGAGGTTGGCGCCGAGGACCTCCTTGCGAGGCTTCGCCAGGCGCTCCGAGATCACGGACGCGCCTTCGTTGGGGAAGCCCATGCTGTTGAGGAGCGCCCGGTCCCGCGGCAGCCTCGAGACCCGCTTGCCGGGGTTGCCCGGCTGCGGCTCGGCCGTAACGGTCCCGACCTCGACGAACCCGAAGCCGAGCGCGCACAGCCCCCGGAACCAGGTCGCGTTCTTGTCGACTCCGGCCGCCACCCCGAGCGGCGTGGTCAGCCGCAGACCCAGCGCCCGCACGGCGAGCCCCTCGTCGCGGGGCCTGAGGAGCCAGGCCAAGACGAGGGCGACGCCGGGGATCGCGGCGAGCACGCGCATCGCGTCGGCTGCCAAGCGGTGCGCGTGCTCGGCGTCGAGGTGGGTGAGAACGCTCTTGAAGAAGGCCCTATAGATCACGTGCGTATGCCCTCGCGCCCTACTTCTTCTTGCGCCGTTCGAGCACTTCGCCGAAGGACTTCTCGACCTCGGCGGTGAGGGTCATGCGGAAGGTGGCGTTGAGGGCCTCGACGGCGAGCGGGCGCAGGCGTTCGATCGAGCCGATGATCTCGGCCCAGCCGTCGTCGGGACGGCCCGCCTCGTCGAAGGGCTTCCAGAGCTCGTCGACGAAGAGGTTGACGAAGGTGCGGGCCGCGGACTGGGAGTTGCGGCTCAGCTTCTCGATCACGGTCAGCGCCGCCGACAGGGGGATGCCCATCTTCAGCACCTCCTCGGCGGCCTGCAGGAGGGCCGGGCTCGGGGCTTCGAAGCGCTCGTCGCCGAGGTCGACCAGGAGGCCGAGCTTCTGCGCCTTGCCGAGCAGCTTCTCGTCGTCGACCTGGAAGCGCTCGATCAACTCGGCCCGGGTCAGGACCTCGGGGGCCTCGGTGGCGAAGGGAGCGGTCACAGCCTGGCGCAGGCCGACGAAGCGGTCGGCGTCCGCCCCGTGCTCGCCGATCAGGCGGGAGATCGCGCTGAGCTTGAACCCCTCCCCCTGCATCTCCTGGATCAACCGCAGGCGGGCGACGTGCTGGGGCCCGTAGTAGCCGGTGCGGGCGCGGACCTCGGGCGCGGGCAGCAGGCCGCGCGACTGGTGGTTGCGGATGTTGCGGACCGACATCCCGGTCTCGTAGGCGAGCTGCTCGACGGTGAGCGTCGCCTCCTCGGTCTGCTCGTCGCCGCGCGGCGTCTCAAGTGCCTTGGCCATCCGGGCACGATCCTACTCGAAGTATGTAACCTCGTATGAGGTAACGTCGTATGAAGTAACCAACTTCGAATCACAAACTTCGAAAGGACTCGCAAAATGACGCGCATCTTCGGATCGCTCGCGGCCGCCCCGCCCGCCGGTGGCGCCGAACTCGGCCAGGTGGTGATCGCCTCGCTGGCGGCAACGCTGGTCACCATCGGCCTGCTCTACCTCGGCTTCGGCCATCGCTCGGGACGGGTGAAGCTGCTCGAGCGCTGGGCGGCCCGGGCCGAGCGGCTCGCCGGGATGCCGGGCTGGGCGGTGCTGCCGGCCGCGATCGCCACCGTCTCGCTGCTGACCGCGCTGTTCGGCATGTACTGGGACATCTCTCTCCACATCGACAACGGCCGCGACCCCGGGCCGCTCGCCAACCCGGCGCACTACTTCATCCTCACCGGCCTCTTCGGGATCTTCACCGCGGGCTTCGTCGCGACCGTGCTGCCGCGGGAGCGGCCGAGCGCGGTCGCGATCCGGCTCGGCCGCGATTGGTGGGCACCGCTCGGCGGCGTCCTGATCTGCGCCTGCGGCGCCTTCTCCCTGATCGGCTTCCCGCTCGACGACATCTGGCACCGCCTCTTCGGCCAGGACGTCACCCTCTGGGGGCCGACCCACCTGATGTTGATCGGCGGCGCGGCGATGACCCTGGTCGGGATCGCGGCGCTGACCGTCGAGGGGCTGCGGGCGAACGCCGCGGCGGCCCAGCGGCGCCGCGAGCACGCCTCGACTCGGGCGGTGCGCGCCATCGCCCTCACCGGGGGCCTGATGCTGGGCCTCTCGACCTTCCAGGCCGAGTTCGACTTCGGGGTGCCGCAGTTCCGCCTCGTCTTCCAGCCGATGCTGCTGATGCTGGCGGCCGGGCTCGGGCTCGTCCTCGCCCGCATCTACGGCGGCCGCGGGGCGGCGTTGGGGGCGGCCGGCTTCTTCATCGTCCTGCGCGGCGCCCTGGCCCTCGCGATCGGCCCCTTGCTGGGACAGACGCTGCCCCACTTCCCTCTCTACATAGTCGAGGCGCTGGTGGTCGAGGCGATCGCCCTGCGGGTCTCGACCGCGCGACCGCTGCGCTTCGGGCTCTGGTCGGGCTTGGGGATCGGCACCGTCGGCCTCGCCGCCGAGTGGGCCTGGTCGCAGCTGTGGATGCCGCTGCCCTGGCCCACCGCGATGTTCCCGGAAGGGGCACTGCTCGGCTTCGCCGCCGCCATCGCCGGGGCGACGATCGGGGCCTGGATGGGCTCGCACCTGACGGTCGAGCGGGGCGAGCGCCGGCCGCTCCTGCGCGGCGGCGCGGTCTGCGCGGCGGCGGCCCTGGCGGCCCTGGTCGTCTACGGGCTCGACACCTCGACCGAGCCCGGGATCAGCGCGCGGGTGGCGCTGCACGAGGTCGGCGGCGACGGCAGCGGTCGCGAGGTGCGGGCGACGGTCGCCCTCCACCCCGCCGACGCGGCCGATGGCGCCGAGTGGCTCGACGTCACCGCCTGGCAGGGCGGCGGGCTGGTGGTCGACCGGCTCGAGCGCACCGGCCCCGGCCGATACGCGACCACGCGGCCGATCCCGGTCCACGGCGACTGGAAGACGATGGTCCGCCTCCACCGCGGCGACTCGCTGGCGGCGCTGCCGATCTACCTACCGCGCGACGCGGCGATCCCGGTCGGCGAAGTGCCTGCCCCGGCGCACTTCACGCGGGGCTTCCGCGACGAGCACAAACTGCTGCAGCGCGAGCAGACCGGTGGCGACCCGCTCCTGGTCGTCGCCGCCTACTCGGTCGTGGTGGGGGTGGCGCTGAGCCTGCTGGCGCTGCTGGCCTGGGCTCTGCACCGGCTCGCCTTCGGCGTGCGCCCGCGGCGGCGGCGCGGGCGCAGCGGCGCCACCGTCGCGGCGCTCCGGCACGAGGGCGGCCGGTGATCCTCCCGCTCGCCCACCACAACGCCGTCGCGGCGCTGCCGGTCTTCGCGCCGGCGATCGTCATCTGCCTCGTGCTCCTCGTCCATGCCCTGCGCGAGCGCCGGCGCTGGGACGAGGAGCCAGAGGGCGGGCCGGACGACGCCGGGGGCAGTTCCTACTAAGCAGCGACCCTGCGCTCGATCGCCTCGGCGTAGACGCCGTGCAGGGTGCTGGAGGGACGGGTAGCGGCGACCCCGTAGGCCTCCCCCATCGCCCGCGCCAGCGTCGCCCTGAAGGTGCGGCCGTGCCAGGCATGGGCTTCGGCGGCGCGGCCGACGTGGAGGTGGGTGAGCTCGTGGAGCAGGGTCTCGAGCACGTCGCCGGGGCGGATGCCGGGATAGGCGGTGACGGAGAGGCGGAACTCGGCCGGCACGGCGAAGCCGAGGCGGTTGGGCCGGGCGCGGGCGCGGCGCACCTTCAGCGCCGGCGCCCGCGCCGCGAGCGGTCCGCCGGCGAAGACCGGCAGCGCCCTCAGCCTCTCCATCTCCCGATCGAGCGGGACGCCGGCGACGTCGTAGTAGGCCCGCGGCCGGGGGCGCGGCGGGCGAAGCGACGGAGAGCGCGGGGCGACTCGCTCACGCCGGCGTCGGAAGAGAGAGGTCATGGTCACAGTCTTCTATCGAAAGCGGAAGCTACAAAGGCGCGACTGGGAGGAGTGGCACATCTGGCGCTCAGGCCTGGCAGTGGGGGCACCAGTAGGTGGTGCGGTTGGCATCGCCCTGGCCGCGCGAGGAGATGCGGCCGTGGCAGACCGGGCAGGGACGACGCGCACGGTAGACCGCGTAGGCGTGGCGGCGGTCGGCCACCGCCGCCAGCATCAGCTCGCGGGCGGCGAGGAGGACCGCGCGCAGGTCCTCGTCACCGATGTCGCCGACCGGGCGCCAGGGGTCGACGCGGGCCGCGAAGCAGGCCTCGCTCTTGAAGATGTTGCCGATGCCGGCGACCACGGTCTGGTCGAGCAGGGCGTCACCGAGGCCGCGGGCGGGATCGGTGCGGAGGCCCTGGAGGATGGCCTCGAGGGCGAGCTCGGGAGCGAGGACGTCGGGTCCGAGCCGAGCCAGTTGCGGATCGCGGCGCGCCCGGTCGGCCGCGAGCAGCCGCAGCGTCGGCCCGCCGAACTGGACCGCTTCCTGCTTCTCCCCCGCCAGGACAGCCCAGGCGGAGCGGCGGGGCTTGCGCCAGGGGGCGCCGCGGGGGTAGACGTGCCAGGAGCCGTTCATCCCCATGTGGCTGTGCAGGACGACGTCGCCGAAGCGCAGCAGCAGGTTCTTGCCGTGGGATTCGACCGCGTCGAGGCGGCGGCCGTCGAGGCGCTCGACCCGGGCGGCGCGCCCGCGCGGGTTCGGCGCCGTGGCCGCGACCGTCTCCCCGGTCAGGGCGGCGTCGAGGCGCCGGGCCGCGCGCAGGATCGTGTCGCCCTCTGCCATCGCTCAATGATGACTCGGACCGACTCGCCGAAGGCTTTTGGTGCCCATCGGACCCATAAGGCTTCAGCCTCCCGCGGAGGGGCTAGATTGGAGCTATGCCTCGACGACGGAGCGACCCCCTTGCACGCCAGGCGGTGCTGGGCATCGCCGCCGGGCGGATCGCGATCGGCGTCGGCGCCATGTTCGTCACCGGGCCGGCGCTGAGGGCGCTGGGGTTCGCCGAGATCGACGCCGCCGGGACGGCGCTGGGCAGGATCGCCGGTGGGCGTGACATCGCCCTCGGGCTGCTGGCCTTGGCCGCCCGCGACGATCGCAAGGCGCTGCGTGCGGCGGCGCTGGCCGGTGCCGCCGTCGATGCCGCCGACGCGGTCAGCTTCGGCATCGCCGCCCGCGACCCGCTCGCCCGCCGCGCCGGGATCGGCGGCGTCGTCTCCGGCAGCGCCGCGGCGATCACCGGTGCCTGGGCCTGGCGCCGCCTCGGCGGCGCCTAGACAGCCGCATGAGCGGGGCTGCCTACGACCGGATCGGCGTCGGCTACGGCCAGGTGCGGCAGCCGGACCCGCGGATCGCGGCGCGGATCGAAGCCGCGCTGGGCGATGCCCGCAGCGTCGTCAACGTCGGTGCCGGCAGCGGCTCCTACGAGCCTGCGGGCCGCGAAGTAACCGCGGTCGAGCCCTCCCGAGTGATGATCGAGCAACGACCCGCGGGCGCCGCGCCGGCAGTCCAGGCGAGCGCGGAAGCACTCCCCTTCGAGGACGACAGCTTCGATGCCGCGATGGCGCTCGTCACCGTCCACCACTGGCCGGATCCGATCGCCGGCCTCAGCGAGATGGTGCGGGTGGCGCGGCAACGGGTCGCCGTCCTCAGCTTCGACCCGGCGCCGATGGAGAGTCTCTGGCTTTGCAAGTACTTCCCCCGCGCCTGGGAGATCCACCGCGACTCGATGCCGCCGGTCGGAGAGCTGCTGGCGGCGATGGGGCCGGGGGCGGAGATCGAGGTGGTCCCGATCCCCAGCCTCTGCACCGACGGCTTCTTCTGCGCGCTCTGGGACCGGCCGGAGCTGCACCTCGACCCACTCGTGCGTCGGGCCAGCTCGGCCTGGCACGCGATGACGCCGGAGCAGATCGACGGCGGTTTGGCGGCGCTACGCGCCGACCTCGCGAGCGGTGCCTGGGACGAGCGCTACGGCGAGCTCCGCGGCGCGGCCGAACTCGACGTTGGGATGCGGCTGCTCAGCTCTCCGGCTTGAAGTCGTGCGACTCGATCACGCGGTCAATCAGGCCGTACTCGACGGCGGCGGGAGGCTGGAAGAATTTGTCGCGTTCCATGTCCTCCTTGATCCGCTCCCGTGACTGTCCGGTGTGGGTCACGTAGATGCCGTCGAGGCGCTCGCGCAGCTCGAGGATCTCTTTGGCGTGGATCTCGATGTCGGCCGACTGGCCTTCGAAGCCGCCGCTGGGCTGGTGGATGAGGATGCGGCTGTTGGGCAGCGCCATCCGCTTGCCTTTGGCGCCACCGGTGAGGATCAGCGACCCCGCCGACATCGCGATCCCGTAACAGATGGTCTGCACGTCGGGCTTGATGAACTGCATCGTGTCGTAGATCGCCAGGCCCGCGTAGGCGGAGCCGCCGGGCGAGTTGATGTAGAGGCTGACGTCCTTGTCGGGATCCTCGGACTCGAGATGCAGCAGCTGGGCGATGATCAGGTTGGCCAGGTCCTCGGTCACCTGTTCCCCGAGGAAGACGATGCGCTGCGCCAGGAGGCGGCTGTAGATGTCGAAGGAACGCTCGCCGCGAGCGGTCTGCTCCACAACCATCGGTACCAGTGGCATAAGGCCTCCAATTCGGGGATTGACTGCCCCTGGACCTTATCCAGGACGGCCGCTCGGCCGGGACCCGCGGGCGCGGCGCGGGGCTGAGCTACCCGCGCACCTTGCAGTTGCGGGTCAGCGTCGAGGTGAGCGTCTTCTTGCCGAAGCTGAAGCTGGCTTTGGCGAACGGGAAGGTGGCGCCGGGGAAGCCCTTCGGGGCCGGGCAGGAAGCGGAGAGGAAGCTGCGCTTCTGGCCGCGGTAGCTGAAGTTGCGCCCGAGGTTCAGCGAGAGCCCGGTGATGTAGCCGGAGTTGCCGGTGACTTCCGGCAGGTCGGCGTCGAGGACGTTGCCGAAGGTGCCCTTGGTCGGCTTGATCTTGAAGGGCAGGGTGAACGAGGTGGGAACGGGGTCCGTCCCGTAGACGTGGGCGAAGATCGCCGGCTCGCCCTCGAGGCGGCCGTAGAAGGCGTAGACCTTGCCGTTGGCCGGGAAGGGCGCCTGCTGGCTGAGCAGGACTTTGGCCGAGAACTGGCCTTCGCCGACCAGCGAGCCGCGGCAGGCTTTCAATGCATTGGCCGTGGTGGAGGGCTGGATCTCGCGCAGGGTGCAGATCGGCAGGCCCTGGGGGGTGAAGCGGCCGTAGCGGTTGATCGCGATCGCGATCCGCCGTAGCTGCGGCGGCGTTCCGCTGTCGGTCGAGCCGATCTTGGCGTCGACGGCAACCCGCACCGGCGCCGAGCCCTGGCGTGGCAGCGCCTGGGGGGTGAGGTCGCCCCCGAAGCTGACCCGCACGTGTCCGCTCTGGACCACCTCGGCCTGGGCCAGCGAGGCCAGACTGAAGACAAGTAGGGCGACTCCCAGCAGGGCGCCCTTCGCCTTCCTCACTCTCTTCACCGCGTTTCTCCTTTGTAGGTCTTGAAGATCACGGTCTTTCTCGCCGAGAGAGCCGCTCCTGCGTCGGGGGTGAAGGTGACGCGCACCCGCACCTTGAGCTCGCCGAGTTTAGCCCTGGCCAGCGCCCGCCGGCCAGCGGGAGCGAGGTGCAGACGGAGCACCCTCCGCCCCGCCCCGACCTGGCGGCGCAGCGGAGTCAGGCCACGGCCGGTGGCGGCGAGGGTCCCGGCGGCGGGAAGCACGGCGGTGACGGTCGCGCTTCCTCCCTTGATGGCGGACGGCGTGGAAAGCCGGAGAGCCTGCGCGGTGCCTTCCGGAGCCATGTAGGCGGAGCTGCTCGGACTGGCGTCCGGCGCGAGCTGAGCGACTGGCGCGAGCGAAGACTGGGCCGCCAGCGACCCAACGTTCGCGTAGGCGCCGAACTTGAAGAGGGCGGCTTCTTCGCTGTTGCCGTTGGTCACGTAAAGAGTGCTTCCGTCGAAGGCAAGGCCGCCGGGTTCGCCGTCGATGACCTTCTGGGCGACCTGACCGAGAAAGTTGCCGGAGGAGTCGAACTCCTCGATCCCGGCCTGAGGGAATTCGAAGCCGGGCTGGAGGTTGTCGAGCACGACCAGGTGGCCGTTGGTCGGATCGATCGCGACCGCCGCGTCGACCAACGATACGAACCGCCCCTGAGGCGTCGCCGTACCGTCGATGGCCGCCGCGGGTATGACCGGATCGATGGCCGGTTCGTAGACTTTCACCGTGTCGTCGGCGGCGTCCGGGACGTAGACCTTGCCTCCGGCGACGGCAAGGCCGTAGGCGTCCCCGAGCGAGCCGAGACCGATCCGCAGCGGTTGGCCTTCATCCAACACCGCCGCCCCGGACGGTTCGTAGACGGCGACATAGGTGCGGTCGTTGACATAGATGTTGCCGGTGGCCTGGTCGACCGCGACCCCGGTCGAGTTTTCGGAGTCGAAGTTGAGGACCGAGGGCAGCATCCTGCTCACGCCCTCGTGCCAGTCGTTGGCGTAGAGAGCGCCACTGGCGGAGGTCGCCAGCTGGCAGGGCCCGTCGATCGGGTTGCCCGGCATCCGCGACAGGTATTCGCCACCGCTGGAGAAGACGTCGATCCCGTGGTGGTAGTAGTCGGAGACGTAGATCGTGCCGGGAGTGACCGCGACTCCGCAGGCCCCTTCGATACCGCCCGGGACTTTTTCGGTTTTGACCGCTTCTTTCGTGATCAACGGCCGTTCGGCCTGAGCCGACGCCGCCGTGCCGCCCGCCAGGCCGGTGAGGCAGAGGCCGACGAGAAGGAGCCTCCGCAAACCCCTGTAGCTCTTTGGCGCTCGTTTCCTCATCGGCCCTTCCCCTTCCCTTTCGGGTGCTTCTTGTGCTTGCCGGATCCCTTGGAGTGCTTGCACTTGACGGACACGACTGGCTTCGAGATCACGCCACGGTTGTTCTGGCCCGCCATTCGCGCGGTCCCGGTGCGGGAGGCGCCGGAGCAGAGGTTTTCGGAATTGACGAGCAGGCCGCGTTTGCCACCGAAGAGATTCATCACGAATTTGGAGACTGGCGCGTCAGGCAGGGTTTCGAAGGTGCCGCGGAGGCCGCCGCGGTCCGAGTCGATGCGCCCGACGACATCGATCGAGAGGTCGTTGCCGCCACCTCTCAGGGCAGCCACGAGATCAGGCAGCGAGTGTTCGGAGACACGCAGGTAGACGGTGCCTTCCATCGGTTTGGCCAGCAATGGCGAGAAGGCCCTGGCGTGGCCATAGACCGAGCCGCCGGGACAGGCTTCGCGGGCGAACTGGCCGCGGGTACAGACCGTGTCGATGTGTTCCTGCGCGAGGAACTCCGACGGCGGCAGCGAGACCGCGGCGAACCCAATGTTCGCGTCGCCGGGTCGCGGCTTGACTTCAGCCCGCAGGGAGGGATAGTCGCCGCGCTTGGTGCCGCCCTTCAGCTTCAGGCTCAGCTTCGGCTTGAACTCGAGCGCGCCGCAGTTGAAGACCTGGAAGGGGCTGACGGAGCCGGCGCTGGTGTCGTCGACGGGATCGCCGAAGCGCTGGCCGGAGCCGTTCATGGTGGAGGCGACCGAGAACGGCTGGCAGCTGGTCGGGTTGAGGGTGAAGCTCGGCTTGGAGATGTAGACGCGAATGTCCCGCAGGTGGATCGGGATGCCGTCGATGATGTGGGGGATCGGGTCCGAGCCCGCCGAGTCGACCGAGACTTGGGCGGTCTCGGGATCCACCTTGATCGCCGAGCGGACGACGATCACGCCGAGGTCGAAGGGCCCGACCGTGGCCGAATCGATCGCGACGATCGAGAACGGGGCACCGTGGAAGGGACCGGCGAGATAGAGGCCGCCGGGGGCGAAGGAGAGGACCGGGCCGACGCCGTAGCCGGCGACGGTATGGCCGATTTCGCTGGCGGCCGGACAGGAAGGACGCGCGGTCTCGGCGAAGCCGCTGTTGCGCTTTGCCGCCTCGATCGCCGCCTCCGGGCAGTAGGGGATGCCGGCGAGTTTGCCGGTCAGGCCCGGTGGCAGCAGCGCCGAGTAGGAGGTGAACTCCTGTTCGGTGTCGTTGCGGGTCAGGTGCAGGTAGAAGGGGGTATAGGAGCCCGCGTTGGAGTTGACGGTGCCGCCCTGGGCCTGCGGGCTGAAGGGGGTGAGGCCCTGCGGACAGGCGCCGCCGCCGACGCCCGCGGCGATGGTGAAGGGCGAGACGCTGTGGCGGACCGTCCCCGGCGCCCGCCAGGGGGTCAGATCCATCCCGACCCCAAAGGAGCCGCAGCCGGCGGGCGTCGCCAGAGGGCTGCGCTGGCCTTCGCGGAAGTGCACCTTGAGGTTGGTGTACGGCAGCTGGGGGAGGTTGTCGAAGGTGGCGGTGAGGCGGCCGCTGCTTTGGTCCGCGTCGAGGCGGCCGGCGACTTTGACCAGGATGCCCCGGTCGGAGGCCTTGGCGACCAGGTAGACGGCGAGCAGGGTGCCGAACGGGTTGTCGTGTGGAGAGGCGAGGAAGAGCGAGCCTTCGACGGTCTCCGGGAAGAGCGGGCTCTGGACCGTGAAGTCGCCGATTTTCGAGACGTTCGGACAGCCCGCGCCGGGTGGGGAGCTGACCGTCTCCGCCGCGTACTGCGCCTGGCTGCAGGAGCCGAGGCCGGCGCCGACGGAGGGGTTGATCGTCATCCCCTCCGGCAGGCTGACCACTGCCTTCTTCGTCGGCGAGGGGGCCAGGCGGCTCGGGTTGAGGAAGCCCGCGTTGTCGACGTTGAGGTTGAAGTCAAAGCCCGAGGGCGACGAGGCACGCGGGTCGGTGACGAAGCCGACCGGGTTGGGTTCGAAGAGGATCGAGCCGCAGCCGGAGAGGCTCTGGCCCTGGTAGGTGCGGCCGACGCTCACCCCCGGTTCCTGCCAGGAGGAAGCGGTCGCGGTGAAGGCCAGCTGCCCTTCGCAACCGGTGGGCAACGTCAGATATGCGGTCGCCGGGTTCCCCGACGGCCGGCCGATCGAGCATTTGGCCCAGCCAAAGGAGGGTTCGGCCTCGTTCAGGCAGTTGCCGCGCTGGGCGTTGTGGACGATCCCCCAGGGGTTGCCCCAGATGTTCAGCGTGAAGCCGTAGAGGTCGACCAGCTGGGGGATGTTTTGGGCGACGAGGCTGAGGCCGTATTCACCTTCGGCCTGGCGCACGTGGGGGATGAAGGTGATCGGCGCCCCGTAGGCGTTGAAGCCGAGCTCGGAGGGAGCGCCGGGCGGCGGAACGAGGTTGAAGACGCCGAAGGTGCGGGTGCTGCCGCCGCCGTAGGAAGAGCGAACCTCGACGGTGCCGATCTGGGTCCGGTCCGGGCAGCTCTCGCCGGCCAGGCTTTCTTCGAAGGGCGAGACCCGGGGTTTGTGGAAGGCGGCCAGCGAGCACTGCGGCACGGCGGCGGGATTTTCCACCAACCCCGGCGGCAGGTCGATCTGCAGGTCCTGCACGTCGCCTTCGGTGAAGGAGACCCCTGCTTCGCCGGGGGATTCGGGACCGAGGTTGAAATTCACTTCGGTACGAAGCGTCTGCGGATGGGAACCTGCCTGGGTGGCCGTGGCGCCGCCTTCCTGGGTGGCGACGGCGCTGAAGCCCGCCGAACCGGGGCGCAGGCCGAAGGCCGCCTGCGCGGTAGGCGCCACCAGTGCCACGGTCGCCAAGGCCAGCGTCAGACAGGTGAGGAGTCGACGGCTCACTTTCCGCGTCCCTTCTTCTTGTTGCCGGCCTGCTTGTGGTGCTTCTTCCTGTGATGGTGCTTGTGACGCTTGACCTTCGTCTTCGGCTTGGCGAACTGCAGCGGCGGGTTGCCGGCGTTGCGGACGAGGGTGCCGGGCGTCGGGTCTTCGGGAGCTTCGGGCAGGGGCTGACAGGCGTCGCCGTTGCACGGGATCGGCGCCGGCGGCACCGGGAAGCCACCGCCTTCGCGGAAGTCGTAGACGTCGAAGGACCCGGGGTCGCCGGGGACCAGCGAGCTGTCGGTGAGGAAGAAGGCATCGGAGCCGTCGGCCGATGCATCGACGAAGCTCGAGGGTTCGGAGCTGCGTCCGCTGGAGACCAGCGCCACGCAGCCGCCTTCGCGAGTGCAGTCGCCGGCCCCGGCCGCCTCCCACTCGTAGACGTCCTGGCGGTTGTTCGAGTCGGTCGAGACCAGGACGTCGTTGGAGTCGAAGAAGACGCGGCTGCCGTCGCTCGAGAGGGCACGCGGCTTGTAGACCCGGGGGGAGCCTTCGGCTTTGCCGTTGGCGATCGCCTCGGGAATCGAAGAGCCCCCTTTCGGCCGTTCGCCGGTGGGGTTGCAGGAGACGCAGGTCAGCCTCGGCACGCCGCCGCTGGGGGGAGGCCCGTAGAGGAAGGCCTCGCTGACGCCGTTGTTTTCGTAGCCGGTCAGTTCGGCGCTGGACATGAAGGCGAGGTGAGAGCCGTCCGGGCTGACCCGGGCCGCGCCGGTGGTCCGCGGGTAATCGCCGGGGGCGGCCGCTTCCGCGACTTCGGTGGTCGCACCGTTGTTCCAGAGGAAGAGGCCCGGGCCGCTCAGGTAGTAGACGTGGGATCCGTCCTGGGAAGCGCCGAGGACGCCGAGGACGCCGCCGCCGAGAGTGAGGTCGGTCGAGACTCCGCTGGTCGCGTCGTAGCGGTCGAGGTGCCCCGAGGCGGTGAGGAAGAAGGCGAACCTGCCGTCGGTGGAGGCGGTCTGAAAGGTGCCCCCGGCGGAACCGCCGAGCAGTTTGGTCTGGCTGCCTTCGCGCAGGTAGATGACGCTTTCGGGGCCCGCGGATTCTTTCCCGACCCAGTAGACCCGGGAGCCGGTGGGGGAGACGGCCCCCGACCGCGCGGCGATGGTGGCGCCGGGGGTGCCCTGGGTATCGCCAGGCCGCAGATTGATCAAGGTCAATTCGGAGCCGGACCACTCATAGAGGTTCTGGGCTTTGGGGTCGCAGCCACCCACGGCGAGGACTTCGGTGGCGTTTTCGCTGAGCGCGGCGCAGCTGGAGAGGACAACGTGAGAGAGATCGGGAGAAGCTGCCGCGAACTCGAGCTCGAACTGTTCGGGCCCCAGCGTCGTTTCCTCCACGGCGGCTCCGTTGAGGAGCGACTGGAAGCCCCCGGAGAGATCGTTGCGCAGGTAGTAGTTCCGGTAGCCGGAAGGAGCAGCGGTGCCGGGCAGCGGCGGGTTCAGCACCGGGCATTCCCCGTTGGAGCCGCGGCAACGCTCCCCGTTCGTCAGCAGGCCGCGGGAGAGATCGGCGGAGAAGAGCTGGTAGGGCACCCCGTTGGGGTTGTCGCCGTAGCTGCCGGAGAGCAGCGGGGTGGTGATGTTCTCGCTCGCCCAACCGCCGCCACCGCGGCGCGCCAGGTACTGGCTGGCGGCAGGCGCGCCCTGAGGCGCGCCGCCAAAAGAGTCGGCGGAGCTGTAGGTGACGCTGTTGCCGTCGGCTGCCGCCTGCAGGACGTCGCCGCCGAAATTGTCTTCGAAGCCCTGTATGGCACCGCCGTTTTTGTCGACCGGAGAGACCATCTCCCAACCGCGCCGGTCCAGCACCCGGACCACGTTCGTCGGTTCCTCAGTCCCGAAGCGCCGGTCGGGCCCTATCGTGGGACCAGCCGAGTTGGTCGCGACGAGGCGGTAGTGGTAGGTGGTGGTCGGAGCGAGGTGGGAAAGTTCCTGGGACACCGGCACGTCGGTGGAACCCGTCCCGACTGCTTTCACCAGCCCGAGGACGGCCCCGCTATAGCCATCGCGAGGCGGGGTCGCGTTGAGGTTGGCCTGGTAGGCGGCTTCGGTGATGTATTCGGTCCGAAAGCTGGTGCTGAAGCCGTTGGGATTGATCAGACCGCGCAAGGAGACGGAAGTCGCGGTGACCCCTTCCGCGTAGGTGGCGTGGATTTCGGGCGGGCCCGCGGCCGCGGCAAGAGTGGCGCCGCCGCCCGAAAATCCCGCGCATACGACAAGAGCGACGAGCAGCCGCGCACCGTGGCCAAGCACTTTCGTGATCACGTAGTCATCCTCGTCCCTGTTCCCCTGCTGATTCCCTGGTACTGCGTCCCTGTGCTCGCCCGGACTCCCTGATTGCCCTAAGAACGTCCGGACGAGATCAAAATACCATCATGTACGAAAGAGTTCTACTGTCGCGTCAAATCGCGATGGGCCATATAAACAGCTAGGTTCATATTTGTCAACATACGCACGAGGTATGATCCGGGAATTGGGTGCTCGGGACCCGCCCTACTTTCCCTTCCCGCCGGAGCCCCGCTTCTTCGCACTCTTCTTCTTCGCCTTCCCCCCGCAGCTGTTGGCGATCGTCGGGGTCAGCGCCAGGGCCGCTCCGTTCTGGGCGGTGAAGGAGACACTC
>Ga0208998_1000008_pt1 | contig 116202 bp, 128 predicted proteins | sample MedBloCAOM2_M2_FD_187856 | JGI IMG/M metagenome (GOLD analysis project Ga0208998, IMG submission 187856) | Forest soil microbial communities from El Dorado National Forest, California, USA - Mediterranean Blodgett CA OM2_M2 (SPAdes) (version 2) | ecosystem: Environmental > Terrestrial > Soil >... | reverse complement strand
CTACGGCTCCTGGACCGTCTTCTTCTCGCGGATGCTGCCGATCATCCGCACCTTCATCTCGCTTCCCGCCGGAGTGGCGAAGATGCCGTTCTGGCGCTTTTCCGCCTTCACCCTGCTGGGCTCGGTCCCCTGGGTCCTGGCGCTGGCGATCGTCGGCGAAAAGGTCGGCGACAACTGGGAGGACTGGCGCCACAAACTCGGCTACCTCGACTACCTGGTGCTGGTCGCGATCGTCGCCGGGGTCGTCTACTGGATCGTGAAGCGACGGCGGGGCGGGCGCGCGACCACCGCCTAGCGGCCGGCCACGTGCAGTTCCAGCGCGTGGATCTGGTGCTGGCCGTAGGAGCCGGTCTGGACCGGCCCGGCAGCGCTGATCAGGTCCCCCGGCCCAGGCAGCGGGTGCGGTCGCAGGCCCGTGCGGACGTCGATCGCGGTCAGCCCGGGCAGCGTGATGCCCTGTGGATCGACGACGACGAAATGGGCGTCGCCGTCGCCGTCGGGATCGACCCGCTCGACGTAGACGATCCGCCCTTCGGTGGTGCGACAGCTCGGGTGGCCGGGCGGGCAGTGGGACGGGGCGACCGTCTGGGCTGGGGGCTCCTCCCCTTGGCGGGACGCGGATGGCGCGGGCGCGGTCCGATCGGGCCGCGTCCGGGCCTGGGTGCCGTCGCCCCCGGACCCTTCGCCCCCGCCGCCGCAGCCGGGAGCCGCGATCAGCGCCGCGACCCCCGCCAGGGCGGCGAACCAGCTCAGCCGTCCCATCCGTCGGCTGCCTCCGCGTAGCGCAGCGAGCCGGGGGTCGTCAGCTGCTCGCCGGTCTCCAGCAGCGTCTTCAGGCCGGAGAGGATCATCGACCAGCCCCCGAACAGTTCGCTGTTGGCGCCCTCGGGCAGCCGGTCGTGGGTGACCAACAGCCTGCAGGAGTCGCCAACCGGCTCGATCTCCCAGGTCACCCGCGAGTGCCCGATCGCTTTCACGTCCTCGCTCCAGAGTGCCTGGAAACTCTGCACGAGCCGGCGCGGCGGCTCGACCTCGAGGTTTTCGCCGGCGGCGATCGCGAACCCTCCCCCGGCCTCAGAGCGGTACTCCGAGCCGGCAGTCCAGTCCGAGGTCACTCCCACCCCGAAGTTGTACTTCTTCCTCAGCTCGGGATCGACGATCGCCTCCCAGAGCCGCTCCGGCGTCGTCTTGATGTAGATCTCGAAGACGGCCATCGCCCGCCCGTCCACCACTTGCCACGGTTCTCTCGCGTTCATGACCGTTCCTCCTCGATGTCGTGTTTGAGCGCGCTGAGCCCGGCGGCCCAGGACTCGGAGTACTTGCTGACCCAGCGCTCGTAGACGAGCCGGATCGGGACGGGGTTGAGGAAATGGAGCTTCTCGCGACCGCGCCGCTTGGTCGTCACCAGCCCCGCTTCCTCCAGGAGCTTGAGGTGCTTCATCACGCCGAAGCGCGACATCGGCAACCGCTGCTCGAGCTCGGTCAGGGTCTGGCCGTCCCGCTCGAAGAGCTCGTCGAGCAGGCTCCTCCGGGTCGGGTCGGCCAGCGCCTTGAAGACCTCGTCCATGGGTGGACTATAAGTGACCTTTTAGTCACATGTCAAGCGGAGGGACTCTCAGCTGAACTCGATGACGCTGCGGATGCCGTCCTGGGCCTCCATCAGCTCGAAGCCGCGGTTGACTTCGTCGAGGGAGATGCGGTGGGAGATGAAGGGGGCGACGTCGATCTCGCCGGCCATGGCCCGCTCGACCAGAACCGGGACCTGGTCGCGGCCCTTGACGCCGCCGAAGGAGGAGCCGGCGACGCGGCGGCCGGTGATCAGCAGCCGCGGCACGACGTCGAGGGTCTCCCCCTTGCCGGCGACGCCGGCGACGGTGCAGAGGCCCCAGGCCATCCGCGCCGCCTCGACCGCCTGGCGCATCACCTTGACATTGCCGGTCGCCTCGAAGGTGTAGTCGGCGCCGAAGCCGCCGGTCATCTCGAGGATCGCCTCGACCGCGTCCCCGCCGCCGACCATGACCTCGGTTGCTCCTTGACCGCGGGCCAGCTCCAGCCGCTCGGGCGAGAGGTCGACGCAGACGATCCGCTCGGCGCCCTGCAGGCGGCAGCCGGCGACCGCGCCGAGCCCGACCATCCCCGCCCCGAAGACGACGCAGGTGCTGCCCGGAGTCACGGCGGCGGTGTTGATCGCGGCGCCGAGCCCGGTCGAGAGGCCGCAGGCGAAGAGGCAGACGTGCTCGAACGGTGCCTCCGGGTTGACCTTGGCCAGGGCGATCTCCGGCATCACCGTGTACTCGGCGAAGGTCGAGCAGCCCATGAAGTGACGGACCTCCTCGCCGCCGCGGGAGATGCGGGTCGTGCCGTCGGGCAGGTGCCCTTCGTTCTGCTCGGCGCGGATCGCCATGCAGAGGTTGGTCCGCGGATCGACGCAGTGCACGCACTCGCCGCACTGGGGCGAGAAGAGGGTTACGACGTGGTCGCCCTCGGCCAGCGAGGTGACGTCGGGGCCGATCCGCTCGACCACCCCCGCCCCCTCGTGCCCGAGCACCGCCGGCGCGTAGCCGGAGGGGTCGGCGCCGGAGGCGGTGTAGAGGTCGGTGTGGCAGACCCCGCAGGCGACCAGGCGGACCAGCGCCTCCCCCGCTCGCGGCTCCGCCAGCTCGACCTCCTGGACCCCGAGCGGCTGCCCGAACTCCTCCAGCACCGCGGCGCGCATCTTCATCGCGGCCTCACCGGGTCTCGCCACCGCCGCTCAGGCTCCGGGCGCAGTCGACGATCGTCTCCTCGAGCGGGCGCGGCCGCCAGCCGAGCGTCGATTCCGCCTTCGCGCTCGAGAGCTCGACCTTCTCGCCGAGCTGCTTGGCGACCGAGCGCACGCTGGGGTCGAAGATCCCGATCCCGCGCACGAGGAAGTCGGGGAGGCCACGCTCGGGGACCTTGGCGGCGGCCGGCCCGAGGCGCTCGCGCAGGACCGCGGCGACGTCGGCCATCCACTGGAAGCGGGCGACGGCGATGAAGCGCTCGCCGCCGGCCTCGGGGGCGGTCATCGCCTTGAGGTGAAGGTCGGCGACGTCGCGGACGTCGACCACGCTGAAGCCGATCCGCGGGGTCCCCGGCATCCCCTTCAAGAGCCGCTCGACCATCGCCAGCGAGGTCGAGCGCTCTTCCCCCAGCACCGGCCCGAGGATCGCGCCGGGATTGACGACCGCCAGCTTCGCGGTCTCACCGCGCTCGGCGGCCAGGTCCCAGGCGGCGCGCTCGGCGAGCGCCTTGGAGCGGGTGTACGGCGGCAGGCTGGGGTTGTCGCCGTCGGTCCAGTCCGCCTCGGTCAGCGGCGCCGGCGAGCTCGTCACCCCGCCCCGGACCGCGGCGACGGAGGACGTGATGACGACGCGCTCGGCGCCCGCGTCAAGGGCCGCGCGCAGGACCCGCAGCGTGCCCTCGCGCGCCGGCACGATCAGCTCGTCGGGATCCTTCGGCTGCGCCGCCGGAAACGGCGAGGCGACGTGGAGGACGTAATCGCAGCCCTCGGCCGCGGCCTCCCAGCCCGCGTCGTCCTGGAGGTCGGCGGCGCAGACCGAGAGGTGGTCGGCGGCCTCGGCCTTGGCCGCGACCTTGGCCCGCACCTCCGTCTCCCGCGCCAGGTCGCGCACGGTCGTGCGCACCCGGTAGCCGCGGCGCAGCAGCTCGACCAGGCACCAGCCCCCGAGAAACCCGGAGCCGCCGGTGACCAGAACCGTCTTCGTCTCTCCCGTCGCGGCGCTCATCGAATCCTGGCGACCGTACCACCGGCCGCCACGTCGCCCTCGCTCAGTGTCGAGGCGGCTTCGCCTTCTTCGGCGGCGCCAGCAGGGTCGCGCCGAGGCTGCCCGAGCTGCTCTCGCCGGACGGCACCCGGGCGGAGACCGAGAGAGTCGCCTTCAGGCGCCTGAGCTTGCGCAGCTGGCGCAGGCCGGCGCCGGAGAGCTTGCCTTCCAGGGTCACGGTCCCCCCGGCGGCGACCGTCGACGTCGTCGCGCCGAGTTGGACCGGCTTCGCCCGGCCTCTCTTTCCGCCTTTGCCTTTCGGCAGCGGCAGGGTGGCGCTGACGCCGATGGTCACCGGGCAGGGGCCGGGGCTGGCGGCCGGACAGCCGACGCTCGCCGTCTTCAGCTTGAACCTCCCGGCTTTGTCGACCTTGACCGTGCCGGCACCGCTCGGCAGTGAGAGGGAGGCGCGCAGCAGCGGGGACGGCGAGGGCTTGAGAACCAGCGGGGGCGCGGACGCCTCGCATTCCAGCCGCAGGTCGAGGTTGGTCACCGGCGGCGGAATCGTCATCACCATCGTCTCGACCGCGGGCTGACCAGGCTGTGCGGGCGCGTGGCACCCGCCCTTCTCGACCCGCACCTTGTAGAAGCCGGCGATCACGTCCCAGCCGAAGTGGCCGTCGGCTTCGCTGAGGTCGGAGTTGCGGCGGTTCATCGGCGACATTGCCGCGGAGCCGTCCGGGACGACGGTGAAGGGACCGGCCTTGGCGTCGGAGCGGAAAAGCGTCACCGTGGCCCCGCCCAGCGGCGCTCCACTCACGGTGTGGACGAAGCCGCTCGGGTCGATGTAGATCGGGAAGGTGATTTCTTCGGGATTGCCGGGCCCGGTTTCTTCTTCTTCTTCGTCTTCTTCGTCCCCTTCTTCTTCTTCTTCGGTGTCTTCTTCTTCGCCTTCTTCTTCTTCGTTTTCTTCTTCTTCTTCTGGTTCTTCGTCTTCTTCTTCGTTTTCTTCTTCTTCTTCGTCTTCTTCTTCTTCCGCTTCTTCTTCTTCGGCTTCTTCTTCTTCGATTTCGGCTTCTTCCGCTTCGATCTGAGCTTCGGTGCGCTGACCGCGCACGACGATCGATACCCGGGCGGCGCCGTGGTTCGGGTAGAGCGGCTGGATCGAGAACCTGAAGATGCCGTTTTCGGAGTCTTTCGGGCTCGGTTCGACCGGCTGCTCGGGGTCGACCCGCAGCTGCTGGCCGTCGGGGAACTCGACCCGCGCTTCGACTTCGTTGTCGATGCCGGTTTCGTAGTTGATGACGAACGGTTCCTGCCAGTGCACGACGGGGATGCCTTCGGCGCTCTGGCCGCGGACCCCGGAACCGCTGAATTCGACCTGCGGCGGCGGCGTCTTGGCGGCGCCGAGGACCACGTCCTGGCCGGTGGCGTCGACTTCGGCCCGCACCCGGGTGATCGTCGCCCGCGTGTGGGCGACGGCTTTCGAGCCTCCCGGCGGGAAGGCCGTGACCCGGAACTTGCCGACCAGCGGCGCCTGCACCGTGTAGGCACCGCCGGCGTCGGTGGTGGTCGAGCGGCAGGGCTTGCCACTGCGGCGGCAGACCTGCACCTGCGCGAGCGGCACCAGGTTGGCCGCGTCCTTTACCCCTTCGTAGACGTGGCCGCTGATCGTGCCGGCGAGGTTGCTCTCCGCCACGTCGGTTTCGCCACCCGGTGCGGTTGCGGTCACGTTGACCTTCAGCGACTTGCCGACGTCGGTGGCGACTGCCGTGTAGGAGGTGGCGGTGGCGCCCGGGATCTGCTGGCAGGCCGCGCCGACGCAACGCGACCATTGGTACGAGAAGGCACCGGCGGCGTTGTCCCAGCTTCCCGCCGCCGCGAAGAACCTTTCCCCCGCGCGGGGGCTGCCGGCACCGGCCGAGATCGCCGGCGTCGCCGTGTTGATCGGCGGCGTCGCCGGTGCGCATCCATCGGGCAGGCGGGTCGCGCTGCGCTCCGCCGGCGGCCACGAGGCCGCGTCGTAGAAGCAGAGGTACTCGGTCTCGCTCAGCGGCCCCTTCCAGCTGGCGGGAGCCGGACGGTCGAGGCTGATGCCGGAGTTGTTCGAGTTCGAAGAGCTGTCGTAGTCGAGCGTGATGCTGGCCGGGCTGGTGTTGCCGGGGTCGCGCAGAATCAGCAGGCCGGCGTTGGATCCCGACGCGTTGAGCGCGACCCAGGTCTGGTTCCAGTCGTCCTTATGCACGCAGACGTTGCAGAGGCCGACCGTGGTCAGGTTCGCTCCGGCCGCGTCCGGAAAGATCTCCTGGTTGTAGGTGCCGAGGGGAAGGCGCGGAACGTAGGCGCGCACTCCCTGCACGGTGTAGTCCTCCTGGTCGGCGGCGAAGGAGAAGCGCCGTTCGACCCTGACCATGCTCGCCGCCGCTCCCGTGTCGAAGAACGTGTAGCGGGTGCGGACCGGAATCGGCGGCGTGTCGCCCGAGCACACTTCCGGCGAGGCCGCGTTGATCTCGAGGCTGCGGCCGCCGCGTTGAACCCAGTCGCCGCGGCTGCCGGCGACGACCGGCCCCGGGCCCTGGCCGTCGGCGTTGCCGTAGGACTGCCCCCAGAACTCACCCGGGTCATCGCAGTAACCGCCACCCGAGGCGGCGATGTTGGGCCCCAACAATTCGCTCGGTTCACGCAGCTTCAGCCCTTCGACCTGCTCAGGATTGTCCCCCGCGTTGCCGAAGTTCCATTCGAACTTTGGCGTCACCACCGTGTCGGGACCGTCGTCGAAGCTGATCGCGGCGCCCGCTGGAGCCGCTCCCAGGCAGAGCGCAACGGCAAGGACGAAGCAGGATGCGGCTAGTTTTCTCACGCCAATAACTCCCCAGATCGTGGACGAGACGATGGACGCGACGCTATCAGCGGATAGGGAAGTTGTCAGGTGGGGTAGCTGGGGTGCGCAAAACGACGAAAGGAAGCTCCGGATGACCTCACTTGACGGAACCGTGGCGTTGGTGACCGGCGCCAGCAGCGGCATCGGCGAGGCGACCGCGCGGGCGCTGGCCGCCCAGGGCGCCAAAGTTGCCGTCGCCGCCCGCCGGCTCGACCGCCTGGAGAAGCTCGCGAGCGAGATTGGTGCCGAGGGCCAAACCGCGCTGGCGATCGAGTCCGACGTCACCGACCAGGGGCAGGCGATCGCCGCGGTGGAGCGCACCGTCGACGAGCTCGGCCGGCTCGACATCGTCGTCAACAACGCCGGCCAGATGCTGCTGGGGCCGATCGAGGACGCGCCCACCGAGGAGTGGGACCGGATGATCGACCTCAATCTCAAGGGCCTGATCAAGACCACCCATGCCGCTCTGCCACACTTGCTCGCCGCCGCCGAGGACTCCGGACGCGGCTGCGCGGACGTCGTCAACATCAGCTCCGTCGCCGGGCGCATCGCCCGCTCCGGCTCCGGCGTCTACAACCTGACCAAGTTCGGGGTCGGCGCCTTCAGCGAGTCCTTCCGCCAGGAGTTCGCCGAGCGCCGGCTGCGCTCGACGATCATCGAGCCGGGCGCCGTCGACACCGAGCTCACGGACCACCTCCGCGAGGGGGTCCGGGAGAAAACCCGGGAACGCTTCGCTGACATCGAGATGCTGCAGGCCGAGGACATCGCCGACGCGATCGCCTACGCGGTGACCCGCCCCAGGCACGTCTCCCTGAACGAGATCCTGATCCGGCCGACCGAACAGGTGGGCTGAGGAGCCGACGCGCCGGTGGCTGCGATCGCGACGATCGGCGTCTACGGCTTCGGCCGCGACTCGTTCCTCGCGGCCCTGGCCGCGGCCGAGATCGACCTGCTGCTCGACGTGCGCCAACGCCGGGGCGTGCGCGGCAGCGAGTACGCCTGGGCCAACGCCGCCCGCCTGCAAGCGGGCCTGGCCGAGACGGGGATCGGCTACACCCACCTGAAGGAGCTGGCACCGACCACCGAGCTGCGCGAGCTGCAGTACCGCGAGGACGACCGGCTGGGCGAGGGCAAGCGCTCGCGCACGGTCCTCGCCCCCGAGTACGCCCGTCTCTATATGGAGCAGATCCTCGACCCCGCCGATCTCGGGCCGATCGTCAGATGGATCGGTGCCAACAAGGCGGCCCTGCTCTGCGTCGAGCGCGACCCCGAGGCCTGTCACCGCTCGCTGATCGCGGCGCGGCTGCGCGGCGAGCACGGCTTTGACGTCGAGCATCTGGTCCCCTGAAACTGACACTTGCGAAGTGTTTAGCCGGGTCCTGAGCAACTTGGACGTCGCGGCCGGGGGGCGGACCGAGTCAGGCCGGACCGTACAAAATTCCCTTTTCGCTCTATCGGCTGGGCCCACCGGCGCCGATGACACCGCTCGTCGCCGAACCTCTGCCGAAGGGACTACTGCTTATATGACCTCCGCTCGCCGTATCGTCGCCGGGCTCCTCACAGCGCTCGCCGTGTCTGCCGCCGTGCCCGCCTTCGCCGCGGCCGCCGGCAACCTCGAATCCGACGTGGCGACGCTGGAATTCCCGACTACGGGGATCCACGATCCGGCCACGACGCTGTCGGCGAAGATCACCAACGGCGGTGACGAAAACGCAACGATCGAAAGCGTCAGCGTGGCGGCGCCGTTCGCGATCGACGGCATCAGCTCGGAATGCGACGACAATCCGACCCTCGGACCCAGCTCCTCGTGCAATCTGGTGGTCCACTTCGCCCCGACCGCCGTGGGGGCCGCGAGTGCGAACGTGACGATCACGTACAACGACTCGGTCGAAGGCCGCGAACTGACGATCGGCGCCACCGGCGCCGGCGCCACCGGAACCATCGAAGCCAATACCCCGAGCTTCAACGTGGAGCCCTATTACTTCGGCGGCCAGCAGCAGGGGGTCAACGTCTTCAACCCCTCGAGCTTCACGGTCCTCAGTGGCAACCCGACGATCTCCGGCGCCGACGCGGGCAGCTTCAACATCAATGGCAACAACTGCAACGGCAACTTCATCCAGCCAAATCAAGGCTGCGGCATTACGGTGCAGTTCAACCCCAGCCATCCCGGCACCTTCACCGCCCAACTGGAAATCCCCACCGACGGCACCGTCGGCCCGGTCATCGTCCCCCTCACCGCCGAAGCCCTCGCCGGGCCCAAAGCCACGATCACGCCGGAAGAAGTCGACTTCGGAGTGGTCAAAGTCGGCTCCTCGGCGGCGCCCCAGCAGGTGACCATCGCCAACGACGGCGACTTCCCGCTGCAGATCCAGCAGCTGCTGATCATCTCCGGGACACCCCAGACCTTTCCGATCAGCAACGACGGCTGCAGCCAGCACGAAGTCGCCCCGGGCGACGAATGCGAAATCACCGTCAGCTTCTCCCCGACCAAAGCGGGCGAACGCAACGCCTCGATCTTCCTGATCACGAACACCCCCGGCCCGATCACCACCTCCTCCCTGACCGGGGAAGGGATGGCGGTGCCGAACGGCACCGTGCAGCTGACCAGCCAGGCCCGGGTCGGGGTGCCGATCAGCTGCCTGACCGGCGGCTTTCAGAACGGCGACTCGCTCGGCTACCAATGGCTGCGGGTCGGCGTCGCGATCGGCGGCGAGACCCAGTCCGTCTATGTCCCGGTCGAAGCCGACGTCGGCAGTGCGCTCAGCTGCGAAGTGACGGCCATCAACGCGGTCGGGACGCAGACCATCGCCTCTTCCCCATCCTCGGCGGCACTTCCCTCCGCCGCGGGCCCGCAGGGCCCCGCCGGATCGCCGGGGGCCCCCGGCGCATCCGGGCCGCAGGGCCCCGCTGGCGCCCCCGGGCCGCAGGGACAGACCGGACCGGCTGGTGCCGCCGGAGCAACCGGCAAGACCGGCGCCAGAGGACCCAAGGGCAAGCCCGGCAAGAGCACGAAGAGCAGTTGCAAGGGACGAAGCGCCAAGTCGGCCAAGGTCAGGTCGAAGTGCGCCGCCAGGCACTCCCGCAACGGCCGGCGCTAGCGCCGGCAGCCGCCGAGGCCAGGGCTATGCTCGCCCCGAGCCTCCCGCGGGCGCGCGATTACGCGTGGAGAGCCATCTCTCATGCGTGCTCTCAATCCCCCTAGGAACTCTCGGCCCCTGGCGCTCGGCGCCTTGGCCGCCCTCGTGGCGCTGACCGTCGCGACCACGGCGCTGGCCGCACCGCAGCCACAGCCCAGCGAGCCAGCGAAGACGAAGACGGTAGGAATGTTGGTACAGCTCGCCGGAGCGAAGGGCTGCCTGGTCGACCGCTCGACCCATCAGAGCGGATGCGGCTCGGCCCGGGCGCTGAAGGCACCCGCCCCCCTGCTCGGGTCCCGCGCCCTCGCCCTCAGCCCCGACGGCAAGAACCTCTACGTCGCCTCCTCCGGCAGCGACGCGATCGCGATCTTCAGCCGCAATCCGCGCGACGGGACCCTGCGTCAGGCCCAGGGCAAAGGCGGCTGCATCGCGCTCGAAGGCGCCGGCGGCTGCGCGCCGGCGATCGGCCTCGACGGGCCCAACTCGGTCGCGGTCAGTCCCGACGGCGCCAACGTCTACGCCACCTCCTTCAAAAGCGAGGCCGTCACCGTCTTCCATCGCGACCGCAAGACCGGCGCCCTCACCCAGCCCTTCGACGGCAGCGGCTGCGTGGCCCGCGTATCCCTCCCCGGCTGCGTCGTCGGCCGCGGCCTCGGCGGTCCCGACGTGATCGCGGTCAGCCCCGACAACAAGAGCGTCTATGTCGGCTCCTTCCCCGGCAACGCGATCGCGGTCTTCAACCGCGACCCGACCACCGGCACGCTGGCCCAGCCCGCCGGCGACGTCGGCTGCATCGCCGCCGGCGCCGGCAACGGCTGCGCCACCGGCCTCGCCCTCGAAGGCATCGAGGGCATGGCGATCAGCCCCGACGCCCGCAGCGTCTATGTCGGCGCCGCGACCTCCGAGGGCCTCACGATCCTCAACCGCAACCCCGCGACCGGTGGCCTGACCCAGGCCACCAACGGCAGCGGCTGCATCGTCAACACGCCGCTGGCCGGCTGCACCACGGGTGTCGAGCTGAACGGCGCCGACGCGGTCACGGTCAGCGCCAACGAAAAAGACGTCTACGTGAGCTCGCTGTTCAGCCAGAGCGTCACCTCCTTCACCCGCACCCGCCAGAGCGGCCTGCTGACGCAGAAGCCGGGCCCCGCCGGCTGCCTGGTCTTCATGCGCGCCGCCGGCTGCTCCTTCGGCCGTGCCGTCGACAGCCCCGAGGGGATCGGCGTCTCGCCCGACGGCGCCAGCGTCTACGCCGCCTCCTACGCGCCCGGCACGATCGCTGTCTTCAACCGCAGCCGGCGCTCCGGCGCGATCACGCAGAAGCCCCTGCAGCGCGGCTGCCTCGGCGCTCTCCCGGAGTGCGCCAGCGGCCGCGGCCTGAGCGGCCTTGGCTCGCTCGTGCTCGACGCGGACGGCACCTATCTCTACGCGGCCGCGGAAGAGAGCAACGCGATCACGATCTTCCGCAGAGTCACCCGGCAACCACATGGCCCCACGCAGGCCGACTGAGAGGAATCGCATGGACGAGTCAGGCAACGAGAAGAGCGGGCTGACCCGCAAGCAACTGCTGGGATCCGGAGCGACCGCGGCGGGTGCGCTGCTGCTCTCCCAGGGCACCGGGGTCGAGCAGGCACTGGCGGCGATGAAAGGCAAGGGCAACGACGTCGCCGGGAAGAACATCATCCTCTTCCTCACCGACCAGGAACGGGCGATCCAGCACTTCCCACCCAACTGGATGCGGCAGAACCTGCCAGGGATGCGGCGGCTGCGGCGCCACGGGCTCAGCTTCGAACGCGCCTTCACCAACGCCTGCATGTGCTCCCCCGCCCGCTCGACCCTGATGAGCGGCTACTTCCCCGCCCAGCATGGCGTCAAGTACACGCTCGAGGAAAACATGCCGGCCTCCGAATACCCGCAGGTGAACCTGCCGACCGAGCTGAAGAACCTGGCCACGGTGATGAAGGCGGCGGGCTACAACGTCGTCTACAAGGGCAAGTGGCACTGCTCGAAACCGGCCGGCTCCGAAGCCGTTCCCGCCGACCTCGAAAAGTACGGCTTCCTGCGTTGGGATCCGCCGGACGCCGGCGCCAACCAGACCGTGCCCGAGGCCGGCGGCGGCAGCGTCAACAACGACGGCCGCTTCATGGAATCGATCGGCACCGGGGCCTCGGAGGGGGCGATGCAATATCTAGGGTCGACCGCCGCCCAGCAGCAGCCCTTCTTCATGGTGATCTCGCTGGTCAACCCGCACGACGTCCTCTTCTACCCGGGCTCGGGCTTCGAAGAAGACGACTACGACGCCTCCTGGCTGGAAGGTGACATCCACCTGCCGGAGACCGTCGCCGAAGACCTCGAAACCAAGCCCTCGGTCCAGGCCGAATTCCTCCGCATCTTCAACCTCACTGGAAAACTGAAGACGCCGAAGGAAAAACGGAACTACCTGAACTTCTACGGCAACCTGATGCGCTCCTCCGACAACTACCTGGTCAACGTCCTCGACAAGCTCGAAGAAACCGGGCTCTACGACGACACCCTGATCATCCGCAGCGCCGACCATGGCGAGATGGGTCTGACCCACGGCGGCATGCGGCAGAAGAACTTCAACGTCTACGAGGAGGCGACGCGGATCCCGCTCGTCTACTCCAACCCGAAGCTCTTCCCGAAGCCGCTCCAGACCGACGCGCTGGTCTCCCACGTCGACTTCCTGCCGACGCTGGCGAGCCTGGCGGCGGCGCCGAAGAGCGCCCGCGCGAAGTGGCAGGGCGTCGACTACTCCTCGCTGGTCCTCCGCCCCTCCGCCAACAAGTCGGCCCAGGACTACGTCGTCTTCACCTACGACGACTTCCAGTCCGGCCAGGCCCACGGCCCGTATCCGAAACCGCCGAACCACATCGTCAGCCTTCGCGAAGGGCGCTGGAAGATCGCCAAGTACCACGACGTCGAACACAAGAAGCGGCCGCAGTGGGAGATGTACGACCTCAAGGAAGACCCGCTGGAGAAGACCAACCTGGCCTTCAAGGACTACGAACGCTCGCTCACCGAGGAGAAGCAGTTCCAGCGGCTCAAACGCAAACTGGCCCGGGTCGAAAAGACCCGCCTGCAGCCGCTGAAGTAGCGGCCGCGGCCAGGCGCACAGGCGCCTGGCCGCTCAGAGCTCTGCCTACTTGCCGACCTTGGGATTGCCGATGGCGCCGATGCGGAAACCAAGCCACGGATAGGTGGCGGTGCCGAAGGAGTTGTCCTGCGGCTGCAGGCCAACCGCCGTGATCCAGAGCTGGTAGGCGGTGGAGTTGGCGATGCCGCCGTGCAGCCGTCGCCAGACTTTCCCCTTGCTGGCGCCGGTCGGCGCGGGCGCGATCGTGTCGGTCCACTCGACCGCGTTGCCGCCCTGGTCGAGCGTGCCCCAGGGTGACGTGGTCAACGCCTGGCCGACCGTGCTGAGGCTGCCCTGGAAAGCTTTTTCGTAGGCGACCGGGGGCATCCCGAAGGGGTTCTTGGTGGTGCAGGCTTCGGTCGAGTAGAGCGGCGGGCACCAGCTCGGCACCTCGGCACCTTCGGCGCGGAAGGTGGCCAGCGGCTGCGTCCCGGCGTTGGTCACGTCGCCGTTCTTCGGGTTCAGCGTGGTCGTCTTCGGAGCGTCGGACTGACCCTGGCCGAAGACGCCGGGGTTGGTCGGGTACTTCCAGTAGGAGTAGGTGCCGCCGCCGCCCGGTTCGTAGTAGGCAGCCTTGATCCACTCGTTCTGGCTCGGTACCACAAAGCCGGTCTTGTGGGCCCGGGTCGCGCCCTTGGCGCGGTCGCCGGCCATCTTGTACATGCCGGTCTCGGTCTGACGAGAGAGGCGGACCCGGTAGGTGACGTAGTCGAAGGCGCCGGCGCTGCTGCTGACCTTGGTCAGCACCTTGCCGTTGTAGAGGGAATTGATGAAGCGGGCCGAGCGCAGGAAGTTGGCGAAGCCGTAGGGCTTATCGGCCCATTCCGGCGATGCGACCGCGTAGTGGCGGCCCTTGCCGACGCTGGCGGCGAAGTCGATCTGGCCGTATTTGGGCCAGGCCGTGGAGCTCTCGCTTTCGGCCCAGAGGTGGTGGGCGTCGCGCCCGCTCGGATCGACCGTGTTGAGGAAGTCGACCCACTGCTTGACGGTGATCTCGAGCTGGCCGATCCCGTAGCCGTACTTGACCCCGCCGACCATCAGGCATTCTTTTTCCGAGCTCGGCACTTCCGCGCAGGAGCGGTAGAGGGCGTCGGTGAAGGGTTGAATCGCGACCGCCGGGTTCCCGGGCGCGCCCACCTTGACGGTGTTCAGCGTCAGCACCGCCGGCTTCGGCAGCGCCGCCGAGATCGCCGGCAGCGCCAGTGCCGCCACCGCGATGGCGGTGAGGGCAAGCACGAAGCGGGTGGACAGGGCGCGGGACGCTGCTGGTCGGTTGGGCATCTCTGCCTATTCGACGCGTGCCGTCGATCCCTGTAGCCGCACATCAAGAACCGGACGTTCGGGGCGACTCAGCTCTCGGCGAGCGCCGCCAGCACGGCGGTCAGCAGAGCCGACCCACCGGCCACCGCGGCCGTTGCGGCGGCGCTGCCGTCGGGCAGCCCCTCGCGGGCGAGCGTGGTCGAGCCGATGTCGGCGAGGTCGCCGGCGACGCTGGCCGCCAGAAGCGGCCGCACCGGCACTCCCCGCAGGACAGCGGCCAAGGCCAGCACGTGCAGCCCGACCTCGCGCGCGCCCAGTCCCCGCAGCGAGACCTGCGCCGCCGCCCCGCGCGCCCCGGCCCCGAGCCAACGGTTGCCGGCGACCTTGACCGGCGCAACGATCAGCGCCGCACCGTAGGCGATGCGAAAGGAGAGGACGGCAACGGTGGCGCCGCGGACGGCGGGAACCTGACTGCTCATCCCGGTGAGGCTAGCTGGCAGCCAACTCCGGTCCGGCACTCCGTTGCGACCATGGACTTAGTGGTCGTGCCTCCACTTTCTCCACATGGCCCTGCTCATGCGCGACCGTGAGCGCCGCTACGATCGGCCCCGAAGCGTTCGACGAGACCAAGAGGATTCGATCAAGAAATCCACGAAACAGAAGCCACGCATCGGTGCTGACGACCCACGGGTTGCCCGCGCCGTCTTCACGCTGCGCGAGACGGCCGCCTATTTGGATGTCCCTAAGTCGACCGTTCACTGGTGGGCGCGGCCCCCGGAGGCCAAGCATCCACTTATCACCTGCTTTCCGACCCACGGGCGCCAGGCCACGGTTCCGTTCATCGGCTTCGCCGAGGCCTTCGTCCTCTCGAGCTTCAGGAGAGCCGGTGTGCCGCTTCAGCGAATTCGCCCCGCAGTCGAGGTTCTAGAGAAGGAGATCGGCGTTGAGCATGCCCTCGCCTCAAAGCGCCTCTTTACCGATGGCGCTGAGGTGCTCTTCGACTACGCGAACAAGCGCGGCGAACGCGAGGTGATGGAGCTCGTGGTCGTACGCACCCAGCAACGGCAGTTCTCCGGAGTCGTCAAGGACTACCTCAGACGCATCCACTACGGCGGCGATGGATGGGCTGACTCGGTGCGTCTGCCTGCCTATGCAAACGCCGAGGTGATCGTCGATCCCAAGGTCGCCTTTGGCCTGCCGCTGGTCGCCCAGGGCGGAGCCCGTGTCGAGGATCTGGTCGATCGATTCCAGGCTGGAGACTCCGTCAAAGAGATTGCGGCTGATTTCGGCGTCCCTTCCGATCAGGTCGAGGACGTGATCCGAGTCGCAACCCGAGCGGCGGCCTGACGCGCCGTCTCGCGGGCGCCGCGTCGGATAGTCGGCGGCGATGTCTTCCCGAAACGACGAGCCACCCGAGTTCTTCGTTGACCGCAGCCTCGGGAAGAGCATCGTGGAGGGACTGCGCGCGGCCGGCTTGAACGACTGGATCGTCCTGACCAAGGACGATGCGATCCGGCGGCGGCCCGCCGAGCGCGACGCGTTGATCGACGCGGCTGTCAGGGTCTTTTGCCTGACCACGGCCCAGCTTCGCGGCAGTGAGCAGACCGAGCGTTTCATTCGAAATCGTCGCCACATCCTGCGCCAGGCGCGCAGACCAGGACCGTATATCTACGGCGTCTACTCGGATGGCCTTCGGCGCCTCTGGCCCGCGGCCACGCAGGCCAGCCGCATGCGGAAATCGCGGCAGCGCAAGTAGTCTCAGCCGCGAAATCGGCGCCGCTGGGGCGCCGACGACCGAGAGGCTTTGAATGGAATCGAGAAAGCGGTACGGAATCGGCATCCTCGCGAGCGCGGTGACGCTGATCGCCCTGGTGGCGGCGCTGACGCCGGGCGCACAGGCTTCGGGCACCTTCACCAGCTGCGCCAACAAGCCGGTGAAATTCCAGATCGAAGACGGCGCCGGCGGCACCCAGCCCTACACCACGGTCGTCAAAGCGATCTCGGTCAAGGGCGTCTCCTGCGCCCAGGCCTACGAATTCCTCCGCTTCTCCTACAACCAGGAAAAAATCAGCTCGACCGGCTATCCGCAGAACTACAAGTGCAAGTCCGCCGAATTCAAGACTCCGCTCGGCTACATCCCAACGCTCTGCACGAAGCCGGGCAAGACGATCAAATACGGCGCCCAGGGAGGCTGAGCCGGCGATGACGCTCAGCAACCATCACCGAGAGACGGTCGCGAAGATCCTCGACCACCCTGCGAGCGGCAACGTCGAGTGGCGTCAGGTGCTCTCGCTGCTGGAGGCGATCGGCGAGGTGGCTGAGGAGCACAACGGCAAGTTCAAGGTGACGCTGGGGCCGGAGACCGAGATCCTCCACCCGCCTCGCGGCAAGGACGTCGACGAGCAGACGATCGTCGACCTGCGGCGGATGCTCGACCAGGCCGGCTACGCCGACCAGTCCGCCGTCGAGGATGGCCGCGACCGCAATCACCGCGACAGCCGCTGGGGCAAGCCGGAGTAGAGGACGACGGGGATCGCCGGCCGCCACCCACGATGACCGGCGATCCCCACAACCTGCACCGTTTCCTCGAGGCCCAGGACGAGACGGGCACCTACGAGCGGGCGTTCGCCGAGCTGCGAGGTGGGCGCAAGACGAGCCACTGGATGTGGTTCGTCTTTCCCCAGCTCGCCGGCCTCGGGCGGAGCGCGATGTCGCGCACCTACGCGATCGCCTCGCTCGCCGAGGCCGAGGCCTATCTCGAGCACCCGATCCTCGGGCCGCGCCTGCGCGAGTGCGCCGGCGCCCTGCTCGGGGTGAGCGGGAAGAGCGCCGCCGAGATCCTCGGCGGCATCGACGCGCTCAAGCTCCACTCCTCGATGACCTTGTTCTTCCGCGCCGCGCCTAAGGAGCCTCGGTTCCGGCAGGTGCTCGACCGCTACTACGACGGGGAGCTAGACGAGGCGACCGAGCGGCGCCTCTGACCTGCCGCCGGCGGTCAGCGCTTACCGGAGAGCGCGCGCCAGACGACGCCCGGACGCCGGGCGACCTTCGGCCCCAGCACGAGGGCGAAGAGAGTCAGCGCCAGCCACGGCCGCAAGTGCGGTCCGATCCGCCGGATGCGCCCGTCGGGTGCCAGCTCGAAGACCATCGCGTCGGTCATCCCGACCCCGGCGACGCGCGCCTCGCCGACGGCGACGCGGCTCTCGCCCTCGCCGACCGACTTGATCCAGCGCAGATCGCTCAGAGTTCCGTAGACGGCGCCGAGCAGAAAGCGGACGTCGTCCTCGCCGCGAAAGACCATGCGGCCGGAGATCGGCGAGACGACCTCGACGTCGGGCGCCATCGTCGCCATGAAGCCATCGACGTCCCCGGCCTCGGTGGCGGCGCAGTAGCGCGAGAGCGCATCGTCCATGCGGGTCATCTTATGCGGCACTTGCCATGCGTGCCGCCATTATGCCTCGCGCACATCGGCGCCCCTCGGTACCTTCTTGCCGATGATCGACGAGGGCAACATCGCCGAAGCAGGCCGCCGGATCTCTGCCGCGGCACCAGCGGCACGAGTGATCTTGTTCGGGTCACACGCCCGGAACGAGGCCGACGAGCAGAGCGATCTGGACCTCCTGGTCATCGAGCCCGAGGTCGAGGATGCAGCCAGCGAGTCCGTGAGGTTGCATCGGACCCTGCGGAGCCTGAACATTCCGATCGACATCGTCGTCATCGACGCCGCTTTGGCTCGCCGCCGTGCGGCAGTGCCAGGCACCATGGTCGAGCGGGCACTACGCGAGGGCCGCGTCCTTGTCGACGCCTGAGCATCGCGAGGTCGCACAGCTCCTACTGCGAAAGGCGCGAGAGGACCTGAGCGCTGCCAATGTGCTCGTCGCCACCGAGAATCAGGCCGACCACATCATCGGCTTCCACCTGCAGCAAGCCATCGAGAAGGCCCTGAAGGCCGCTCTCGTTGAACACGCGGTTGAGATTCCGCGAACCCACGACCTCGGCTATCTGATCGAGGTGCTCTCAGGGCGAGACGTCGACATGCCGACGGCAGTCTCATCATCGGACTGGCTCACGCCCTGGGGTGTTCTCTTTCGCTACGACGACGATCCCACCGTCGCCTTGGATCGGGATAAGGGACTCGAAACTGCCACGGCCGCGGTCGCCTTGGCGGAACAACTCATCGACAAATAGGGCGACAGGCCTCAGTCGGCCCAGAATCCCTCGTCGGCGCGCACCTCTTCGTCCTCGTTCTGGTCGGAGCCGATCGCGATCAGCTCCAGGCCCTCCGGGCCGCCCTGGACCGCGCGCATCACCCCGGTGGCGATCCGCAGCACGTCCCAGCGGCGCAGCTCGACGATCTCCTCGTCGAGCTTGGCGCGGCCGGAGCCGGCGACGACTACGTAGGCCTCCTCCTGCTCGCCGTGGCTGTGGCCGAACGGGGTGCGAACGCCAGGCTCGTAGTGGAAGTAGCTGACACCGAGGTGCTCGGAATCGAGCTGGTCGCGGGCGACCCGCGCCTCCAGACCGGGCGGGGCCGAGGTCGAGGCCTCAACCTCCTTCAAGTTCTTCACCGTGAAGCCGGGCATCAGAGGCCGTGCGGATGCAGGTGGTCCTCGGCCATTCGCTTCAGCCCAGCCCGGTCGATCTTCCCGGTCGGGTTGAGCGGCATCTCCTCGAGGAAGATGATCTCCTCCGGCGCCTTATAGCCGACGCGCTCGCGGCAGAAGACGATCAGGTCGGCGCTGGTCGGCCGCTCCGCCCCCTCCCGCAGGGTCACGTAGGCGCGCACGTTCTCGCCGTGGACGGTGTCGTGGATGCCGACGACGCCGGCGAGCGCGATCGCCGGGTGCTCGACCAGCGCCTCCTCGATCTCCAGCGGGCTGATGTTGGAGCCGTCGTGGACGATCACCTGCTTCTTGCGGCCGAAGAACCAGAGGTAGCCGTCGGCGTCGGCGCGGGCGAGGTCACCGGAATCGAGCCACTCGTCGAGGACGACCTCGGCAGTCGCCTCGGGCGCTTCCCAGTAGCCCGACATGCGGCTGCGGGTGCGGATCCAGATGCGGCCAACCGACTCCGCCTCGACCGGCTCGCCCTGTTCGTCGCGGATCGCGATGCTGTAGCCGCCGATCGGCGGCCCGATCGAGCCCTGCTTGATCACCCCCGAGGGCGGATTGAGCGTCGCCAGGCCGACCTCGGTCATCCCGTAGCCCTCGACGATCGGGAAGCCGGCGGCGGCGGCGAACTCGGTCAACAGCTCGGTCGAGACCTTGTCGGAGCCGGAGCGGCAGATCCGCAGGCAGGAGAGGTCGCTCGGCCGCAGGTCGTGGTCGCGGACCAGCGCCGAGAGCGCCGCCGGGATCATCGCCATCACGCTGGGCTGGTGCTCGCGCAGGAGCGGCAGCAGCTCGTGGCTGTCGGTGGTCCGCGCAACCACCACCCGGCCGCCGACCGCGAGCATGCTCAGCGCCCAGAGGAAGGAGCCGATGTGCGACATCGAGGAGCCGGGCAGGAAGGCATCGCCGGCTTCCAGCTCGAAGGCGGCCGCGGCGCTGGCGATCATCCAGCGCAGCGACCCGCGGGTGTGGGTGACGCCCTTGGCCGGACCGGTGCTGCCGGAGGTGAAGAAGATCGCCGCCGCGGCGGCGGGATCGGCGGGCGGGTCGAGCGGCAGCGGCTCGCCGCGCAGCAGGGTCTCGAAGTCGTGACGCCAGGTGCCGGCGTCCGCCACCACGCCACGGCCATCGCGGTAGACGACCGTCCCCAGCTCCAGGTCACCCGCGAGCCGACTCTCCCCCACGTCCTCGCCCCGCTCGACGTGGGCCAACAGCGCCCGGGCACCGCTGACCTCGAGCGCGTGGTCGATCTCGCGGTGGGTGTAGCGGTAGTTGAGCGGCGTCGCGATCAGCCCCGCCTTGAAGCAGGCCAGGTAGTGGACGACGAGGTCGATCCGGTTCGGCATCAGCGAAGCCAGGCGGTCGCCCGGCTCCAGCCCCAGCGCGCGGTAGCCGCCGGCCAGCCGCGTCGTCTCCGCCTCGAGCTCGTGCCAGCTCATCGAGCGCTCGGACGAGACCAGCGCCACCGCGTCCGGCGCCGCCTCCAGCCCCGTCCGCAACAGGTCGTCCAGTGGCGGCGCGGGCGTCTGGAGCGGGGTGCCGTCGATCAGCATTCGCGAGATCGTATGCGGCCTGGCGCTCCGCCACGAACCAAGGCCCACCGCCGTCACCCGCGGTGGAGATTTAGGCTGCGGGCGTGGACGAGGCTCCGAAAGAGCGGGGTAAGCGACTGCTGGCGGCCGCCCGGCGGCTCAACCGCCACCCGCGGCTGGTCGGGGCGACCAAGCGCACGCGCGAGCGGGCGATGGGCGACGACGAGTTCGTCGACCTGCTGTCCACCGCCCGCGGCCGCCCGGCGGACCTGGCAGCACAGCACCTGGTCACGGCCCGCGGCGAGACGCCGGGGCTACTGGGAGAGCTTGGCCTGACCGCCCTGCAGGCCTGGCAGCGGCTCTCGGAGTCCCAGGACCGCGGCCACGGCAAGGTCGACGTCGCCGTCCTCTTCACCGACCTGGTCGGCTTCTCCAGCTGGGCCCTGAAGGCGGGAGACCACTCGGCGATCCGGCTGCTGCGCGAGTTCACGGAGGCGGTGGAGCCACCGATCCTCGAGCGGCGCGGCGAGGTCGTCAAGCGCCTCGGCGACGGCGTCATGGCGGCCTTCTGGGACGCGCCGAGCGCGGCCGAGGCGGCCTTCGCCGCGGCCGAGCGCACGACCTCGATCGAAGTCGACGGCTACCGGCCGCGACTGCGCACCGGCATCCACCTCGGCCGCCCGCGCAAGATCGGCGGCGACTACTTCGGCGTCGACGTCAACATCGCCGCCCGGCTCGCCGAGGCCGCCAAGCCCGGCGAGATCCTCGTCTCCGACCGCGCCCTGATCACGCTCGACCCCAGCGCCGTGACCGCGAAGAAGCGCCGCTTCAGCGCCAAGGGCGCGCCACCGGACCTGACCGCGCACGCGGTCAAGCGCGGGGAGTGATCAGCGCCACCGGGACCGAGAGGCCGGCGCTGCGGCGCAGGGTGGCGATGCGGCGGCCGGGTTGGACGGCAGTGCGGATCTCGCTGACCCGATCGCCCAGGCCGGCGACGGTCGCGTCGAGGTCGGGGGCGACGAAGGCGAGGCCCCAGAAGAAGGCGGGCCGGTCGGCGCCGCCGCGCTCGATCGCCTCGGGCGGCTCTTGCACCAGCTCGAGGATCGTCGCGCCGAGGCGGAAGAAGGCCTGGCGCGGCGCCCCAGCCGGCGTCGGCTCCTCGCGTATGCGGCGCAGCTCGAGCCCGGCCTCCTCGAGGACCGGGATGGTGCGGTCAAGCGCCGGCGTGATCGCGACGACGTGGTCGAGCGCGGCGACGCCGTTGGGATGCGCCGGGCGCTCGTCGGGCGGCGAGCGGTCCGAGCGCACCGTTGGCAGCCCGTCCAGCTCAGTGCTCTCGGCGTCGCGCAGCGACCAGCCGCTTATCCCGCGACCGGCGTCCGGGCCGGCGAGGCGAATCCGCACGCCCCCAACCGGGCAGGCGTCGCCGTCGACCGCGAAGCCGAGCTCCATCCACGCCTCCGGCGGGTCGGCAACCGTCAGCTCGTCGAGCGTTGCGGGCACGCGCCAACCGTAGCGTCGAATCACCGGCCTCCCGATCTGTGAGGCTGTCGACATGCCTTCGCACCGCTCCCAGCGCAAGCAACACGCGCTGGAGCTGTTCGAGGAGCTGCCGGCCCGTTATGACGAGCTCGGCGCGGCGCTGAGCTTCTTCCAGGATCCGCGCTGGCGGCGGGCGGTGGTGGAGGCCGTGGCGGCGGGCCCCGGCGATCGCATTCTCGACATCGCCTGTGGCACCGGCCTGGTCAGCCAGGCGCTGGTCGAGCGCTGGGGCTGCCGCGTGGTCGGGCTCGACCAGAGCGCGGCAATGCTGAGCCGGGCGCGGGCGATGCTGGCCGGGGACGCGAGACTGGCGGAGCGCATCACGCTGGTCGAGGGCGAAGCTGAGCATCTGCCCTTTGCCGACCGCGAGTTCGACCACCTCACCTTCACCTACCTCCTGCGCTACGTCGACGACCCGGCCGCGACCCTGCGCGAGCTGGCGCGGGTGGTCAAGCCGGGCGGGCGGATCTCCAGCCTCGAGTTCCGGGTGCCCACCGGCATCTGGCTCTGGCCCTGGCGGCTCTACACGCGGGTCGGGCTGCCGCTGCTCGGCCGCCTCGCCTCGCGCAGCTGGTTCGAGGCCGGCCGCTTCCTCGGCCCCAGCATCGAAGGCTTCTACCGCGAGTACCCATTGCGCCGGCAGGTCGCGCTCTGGGAGGCGGCCGGCATCGGGGAGGTAGAGGTGAGGCCGATGAGCCTCGGCGGCGGCGTCGTCATCTGGGGCACCGTTGGCGGCTGAGCCCAGCCCGCGCCCCGCCTTCTACGCCCTGCGCCCGGGCGGCTGGCGCGACCTGGTGACGGTGCTGCACCCGCCCTACACGCTCTGGCACGTCAGCAACGTGGCGCTCGGAGCGGCGGCGGCCTCCCACATCTACGTCGGTCGACTGCTGGCGGCGGCCGCGGCCTTCTTCCTCGCGGTCGGGGTCGGCGCTCACTGCCTCGACGAGCTGCACGGCCGTCCCCTGGGCACCCGGCTCTCCCGCCGCACCCTCATCGGGCTGGCGGTCGGCGGCCTCGGCGGGGCGCTGGCGATCGGCGTCGCGGGGATCGTCTTCGTCTCCCCCACCCTGGCGCCGCTGGTCCTGTTCGGCGGCTTCATCGCCCCCGCCTACAACCTCGAGTGGTTCGGCGGCCGCTTCCACACCGACTTCTGGCTGGCGGCGTCCTGGGGCGGCTTCTCGGCCTTCACCGGCTGGTGGGTCAACTCGCTCGGCCTGCACTCGGGCCGGGAAGCGATCGCCGCCAGTGCGGTGGTCCTCGGCTGCTTCTTCCTCACCCTGGTCCAGCGTCGGCTCTCGACCCCGGTCCGGGAGCTGCGCCGCCGCACCCTCACGGTCACGGGCGAGCAGCGCCTCAGCGACGGCACGGTCCGCCAGCTCGACCGGGCCGGCCTTACCGCGCCGCTCGACGGAGCCCTGCGCGGCCTCTCGGTCGCGGTGCCGCTGCTGGCCGTCGCCGCGGTCGCCCTGCGGCTCTAGGAGGGTCTGGTCACCGGCTCAGGTTCGCCCTGACGACCTCGCCCAGGGCGCGCGGGGTCCAGACCTGCTCCGGCCGCTGCCAGCGCTCCCCGAAGATCGCGACCCGGCCGGCGACCTCGTCGTCCCTGGCCGCGGCGCGGAAGAAGAGCCGCTCGATCGGGTTCAGCCTGCGCGCCTTCGAGAAGGCCGAGCAGGCTCTGTCGTGGCCCGCCAGTGCCCTGCGGTGCCGGCGGCCGTATCGCTTCAGCGCCCGGTCCAGCTCGGCCGGGCTCCCGAGCGCCGGCCCCGCCGCTTCAGCGAGCCACTCGGCCGACTGCAGCGCCCAGCCGCACCCGACCCCCCAGACCGGATCGGCGGCCAGCGCCGCGTCGCCGACCAAGGCGATCCCCGCCCCGTGGGCTTGCGGCGTTCGTTCGGCATGTCGAGCTTGCCGATGATCTTCGACTCACGTTTGGCGGGATCGAGGCGCGGCGCGTCGGGCACGGACGCATAGGCGCGTGCCATCGCCGCCTCCGGTTCCCGCTTGAACCCGGCGAGCCGGTTCTTGTGCGCGACACAGGCCAGCAGCGTCAGGCCGCCGTCGGTGGGGAACGCGTAGGCCATGTCGGGATCCATGAACCACACCTGTGGACTGCTCCCGGTCACCAGCGGGGTATCCCGGTAGTAGGCGTAGTAGACGAACCGGTTGTTCACCCGCACCCGCGTCCGCTGCCCGGCCAGCGCGGCGACCCGGGAGCCACGGCCGTCGGCGCCGACCACCAGAGCGGCATGCAGCTCACGCTCATCACCCTCGCGGTTCCTCACCCTCAAGCCACCGATCCGCTCACCGTCACGCAGGACGGCGGTGGCGGTCTGCCCCAGCATCAGCTCCACCCCCGCGGTGCCCGCCGCGAGCTTACGCAGCATCGGGTCGAAGGTCTCGCGCCTGAGGTTGAGCCCGTAGTACTCCGGGGACTCCAGCCGCTTCGCGTACTCGCGGGAGGGCTCGATCCAGCCGTAGCGCGACCAGAGGTGGACCTCGGCCCTCGCCCCGGCCCGGGTCACCGCGTCGAGCAGTCCGAGGCGCTCCAGCGTCGGCGCCGCGCTGGCTTGGATCCCGTGCGTGCACACCCGCTTGAACGCCAGCGGGTCGCCATGGCTCTCGACCAGCGCGACCCGCGCGCCCTGTCGTCCGAGCAACGTCGCCGCCGTGCAGCCGGCGATGCTGGCGCCGACGATCGCGACATCGAAATCTCGATCGCTCATCCGCGTCTGCCTCCTACCGCTCCACCGCCGTAACGGAGGAAGGCCATGCCGTTGTCGAAGCGCCGCTCGTCAAGCAGCTCGAGGTCGAGGCGGACGCCGTCGGGGAGGCTGCGGGTGCCGGCGCCGACGACCGCCGGCGCAACCAGCACCTGCAGCTCGTCGACGAGCCCGGCCGCGATCGCGGCGCCGGCCAGCCCCGGCCCACCGATGGTGATGTCGCGCGCGGCCGTCGCCTTCAGCCGCCGCACCGCCTCGGGGTCGAAGGCGCGCTCGATCCGGGTCCGCGCGCTGGTCACCGTCTCCAGCGTCGTCGAGTAGACGACCTTCTCGGCCGCCCGCCAGATCCGCGCGTAGTCGGCCATCGCCGGCGAGAGCCCGGGCCGCATCTCCATCGTCTCCCAGACCGCCATCGTCTCGTACATGCGGCGGCCGTAGAGGTAAGTACCGGCCGTGCGCTCGAGGTCGTTGACGAAAGCGTGCACCTCCTCGTCCGGAGCCGCCCAGTCGAAGTTCCCACCGGCGTCGGCGACGTAGCCGTCGAGCGAGGCGATCGTCGAGTAGATCAGCTTGGCCATATCAGCGCTTCCTCTACGTGGTCCGGGCAGGCACGAGATTGTGGGCTGCGGCAGAGCACGTTTCCCTCCAAATCTCCAGACGGGGCTCGAAGCCGTGCTCGACCAGGCCCGATGGCAACAGATGATGGCTCAGCTTCATCCTGAAGTCGTCTCGCATCGCGTAGTCAAAACGCTCCGGCCAGCCGGGATCGATAACCACGATCTTTCGCTCAAGATCCTCGAGGGTCCAACGCTGAATCAACTCGTTTATGTGCTCGTCCCGGAACGAGTAGCCCACGATGACAAGCCGCCCGGCCTTGGCCATCAGACTGTCCAACTCCGCCAGCAGACTCAAGAAGGGACCTTCGGTTCGCAGCTTTCCCCGCTGTCCGAAGACGATCGCCGGCGCCTCCCTCTCCGCTTGCGGATCGGCAACGACCCGCATCAATCGCCGCGGAAGGTGCCCGTCTTCGTTGATGGGCCTGTCCCAGACCCAGTTGATCGAGCCATGAAGCTTAAGCAGCCTGATTCCGTCCTTCGGCCAGTCCCATCTGCCGACCCTGAGCCAATTCTCGATCCCGGTGGCGCAGTCGACCCCCAGCCTTGACGCCGCCTGCTCAATAGTCAAGTCGTAGTTGAGGGTCGCGATCGTCAAACCGCCAGTGACGCCACCCCTCCTTACCAAGGGCTCCAGATAATGGGAAGCCTCGGGCACGGTGGCGACTAGGGCCCGCAGCTCGCGAAGCATGACCGCGGCCAACTCCCGATAAGTCTCACCGGTCGCGCCCGAGCCGGTGCGGGCATCAATCAAGTCGACGATCGCACTCTCCACTCCGTGCATACTGTCCGGCTGCGCAAGCGCCTGTCGGAAGTGGCGGTTAAAGGCTCCGGTCGCAGCGGCCGGTCGCGTGTCAAGCGCGTCCACTGACCGGTGCCAGGAAGCCACGAACGGCGTCACCTCCAGCTTTCCGCGTTCGGCGAGCAACTCCACAGCCGCGAAAACCCGCTCGACATCCAGACCCGTAAAAGGGTTGGCACCGTCGGCCGCATCGTGTGCCAACAGGGCACCGCAGACGAAGTGAAGCGCGGCGGATATCGGGTGCCCACTGTACTTGCCTGAATTGACTCTTTCGACGAGCTGCCGGGTCATCTCGAACGTGGTCGGCACACCAGCCTCTTTTGAGGCTCCTGCGCCGAGAAGAACAACCGTCTCGACATTGTCTGGCATCTCAGGCATCGTCTCCGACCAGCTCTTCGAGCGTTTTCCCGCTCGCCACCGACCGCGGCTGCTCGGCGACGATGTCCGAGCCCGGGCGCGCCTCCTCGTCCTTGCGCTTGATCAGCAGCCACTGCGGCTTCGCGCCGGTGCGGGTGCGCTGCAGGGCGAAGCCGCCCCGCAGCTTCTCGCCGTGGAGGACGAAGACGGCGTGACCGCGCTCGAGCGCCTCGGGCCAGGCGACGCGGCCGCCCTGCTCGTAGCTGCCGCGGTCCCAGACGATCACACGGCCCTTGCCGAGCGGCCCCTCGAAGCTGTTGTGGGAGACATCGTGGTCGTCGACCTGGATCGCGAAGCGCTTGACCGCCGGGTCGAGCGATGGACCTTTCGGGACCGCCCAGGAGCGCATCGCGCCGTCGACCTCCAGACGCAGGTCGAAGTGGTGGGCGGTGGCGGCGTGCTCTTGGACGACGAAGGCGCCGGCACGGACGCCGCGGACCGCGAACTGCTCGTGGCCTTCGACCTTGGCGCTCTCGGTCTCCACCTCGCTGACCCGGGCGGCGGGTGGCCCCTCGTGGAGGAAGGCGATCAGGCCCTCGACCGCGGCCTCAGGGCCCTCGGCGTGGACGAGCACCTCACCGTCCTCGCCATTGCGCACCCACCCCATCGCGCCCAGCTCGCGCGCCCGGCTCACCGTCGCGTCGCGGAAGCCGACCGCCTGCACCTCGCCGCGAACGACGGCGCGCACAGCGGTGGCGTCGGCCTTCGCCTTGGCGGCCACGACCCGAGCCCTACGCCCGGCCCTTGCTCGCCAGGTACTCGTCGAGCCTGCGGCTCTCTTCGGTGTCCTCGTAGACCTCGTACTCGCGCAGTTTTCCCCAGGCGATGTGGCCCCAGATCACGTAGCGGTTGTCGTAGACGCGCCCGTCGGCGGCGTCGTCGAGGTGGATGTAGCCGCGGACGCAGATCGTCTGACGCCAGGGGAATCCCTTGAGGATCACCTCTTCCGGGTAGATCTTCAGCCCGAGGCTGACGAAACGGTCGAGCCACTGTTCCAGCTCTTTTTTGTTGCTTGCCCCCGGCGCGAACGAGCTCTCCCCCGGGAAGGTGAACTTGATGTCCTCCGCGTCCATCGCCAGCGTCGGCCCCGGGTCCCCGGCGCGCATCGCCTTCATGTTGCGATCGATCATCTTCCCTGCCAGCCACGAAAGCATCGGCGTCCCCCTCGCTAGTTTTCGAACGGGAGGCTAGCTCGCGGGGTTAGGGCGGCTAACCCCGGTGCTGAGAAGCCTGTGGCGAGGAGGTCCAGAAGTCGTCGATCTTGGTCGAGTCCTCGCGCTCGGTCTTGCGCGAGATCGCCCAGATCTCGACCGGCTCCTCGCCGCAATTGCGGTGCGAGCGCGGAGTGCGCGGGGCGACCCGCACGGCCGAGCCGGCGGGGACCTCCTCGATCTCGTCGCCGAAGCGCATCGTCAGGGTGCCGCGGGTGACCAGGTAGATCTCCTCGATCTCCTCGTGGAAGTGGCCGGTGCCCTGTTCGAAGTCCGAGTGCGGCGGCACCTCGATCAGGGTCACCGCCAGCTGCTCGGCGCCGAGGCTCTCGGTCAGGCTGCGGAAGGCGCCTGGCACGTCCGAGTCGGCGTAGGGGTTCTCGACCTCCCCCGCCACCACGATCTTGAAGTCGCTCATGGTGCCTCCCTACCCCCGCCCGGCCGACCTATGCCTGCACCCTGAGCCTGACTCCGCTGGTCATCGAGGAGCCATAATCGTCGGGTCATGATCACCGCCTCGGTCTTCAGCGACTTCTGGAGCAACCTCGGGAAGCATCACGAGCAGGAGATCTTCCTCGTCCTCGTCGGCCTGATCGGCTCGTTCGCGTTGATCCGCATGAGCACGCGGATCATCCGCAGCGAAAGCGTCTCCTGGTGGCCGGGCAACATCGAAAGCGAGACCGGCCTCCATCTGCACCACCTCGTCTTCGGGATCGTGACGATGATGCTGGCCGGCAGCCTCGCCTTCGTCGCCGACGGCCGCGCCCCGTTCACCGAGCTCTGCGCCCTCGGCTTCGGCATCGGCGTCGGCCTGACGATCGACGAGTTCGCGCTCTGGGTCCACCTCGAGGACGTCTACTGGGCGCGCGAGGGTCGCAGCTCGGTCGACGCGGTGGTGATCACCGCGACCCTGATGGGCCTGGTCCTGCTCGGCATCAACCCGTTCGCGGTAGACGCCGACAGCGCGGCCGAGGTGATCCTCAACGTCCTCGGCACCGTGCTGCTCTTCCTCGTGGTCCTGATCTGCCTCGCCAAGGGGCGGATCCTCCACGGCGTCGTCGGCCTCTTCGTCCCGCCGCTCTCGATCTACGGGGCGTCCCGGCTCGGCAAGCCGGACTCGACCTGGGCCAGGCGCCGCTACGGCGAGCGGCGGCCGCGCAAGCAGGTGAGGTCGGAGGCCCGCTTCCCGCCCGAGCGCCGCACCGAACGGTTCAAGGAAGCCTTCCGCGACGTCGTCGGCGGCAAGCCCAGCGAGGGCCTGGCGGCGATCGGAGACGAGGCGGCCGCGGCGACCCGGGAGGCGGGAGCGGAGGTGCGCGGACAGGCGGAACGGCTCGCGCAGCCGCCCAAGAAGCACTAGGCCCAGCCAGGTCCGGTGCAGCTCAGCCGTCGCGCGGCGGCGGCGTCGCCGCCGAGCGCAGCGCCCCGGCGCAGGCGATCACGACAAGCGCGATCGCCGCCAGTTCCTCCGGCGCCAGGTCCTGGGAGAGGGCGACGAAGCCGATCGCCGCCGCGACCGCCGGCTCCAGGCTCATCAGCACCCCGAAGACCGCCCGGGGCAGGCGCCGCAGCGCCTCCATCTCGAAGGCGCAGGGGATCGCCGAGCTGAGCACGCCGACCGCGAGCCCGACCGCAAGGTTGGCCGGGGTCAGCAGCTCCGCTCCTCCCTGCGCGATGCCTGGCGCCGCAACCAGGACCGCGGAGATGCTCGCCGACATCGCCGCCGCCCCGAGCCCGGGGTAGCGGCTGCCGACCCGGTCGCTCTGGAGGATGTAGAGGGCCCAGAAGCCGCCGGCGCCGAGCGCCAGCGCCACTCCGAGAGGGTCGATCCCTCCCCCGCCGCCGTCGGAGAGCAGCAGGATCCCGATCGCCGCCAGCAGCGCCCAGATCAGGTCGCCGCGGCGGCGCGAGCCGAAGACCGCGACCCCGAGCGGCCCGACGAACTCGAGCGTGACCGCGATCCCGAGCGGCAGCCGGTCCAGCGCCGCGTAGAAGAGCAGGTTGACCCCGGCCAGGGCGACGCCGAACAGGACCACGTCCCGCCGCCCGACCCCGCGCAGCTTCGGCAGCCGCCCCCGCGCCAGGCCCAGCAGCGCCAGGGCGCCGAAGGCCGAGCGCAGGGCGACGGCGCCGCTCGGGCCGACGGAGTCGAAGAGGGTCGTCGCCAGCGCCGATCCGCACTGGACCGAGACGATCGAGCCGAGGGCGAGCGCCGCGGCGGCGCGGGTCCGGGAGACGCCTGGGCCGCCGTCATAATCGCCGTTCACCGAGGGAGGTCGCAAGAGCCCAGCGTACGAACGCCAGGTGGGCTGCGGATCGCCCCTCCGAAAGGAGCCACCCTTGAAACGCCCCTCGCCCGCACTGGCGATCTCGATCCTCGCCCTCTTCGTCGCCCTCGGCGGCACCAGCTACGCGATCACCCAGCTGCCGAAGAACAGCGTCGGCACGGCGCAGTTGAAGAAGAGCTCCGTCACCGGGTCGAAGGTCAGGGACGGGTCGCTCAGCGGCGCCGACGTCGACGTCGCGACCCTCGGCACGGTGCCGGTCGCCACTTCGGCGAGCCGGGCCGGCAGCGCCCAGACGGCGGACCGGGCCGAGACGGCGACCAGCGCGGATTCCGCGAGGACGGCCGGCAGCGCGACGACCGCGGGCTCGGCGGCAACGGCGGGCACGGCGACGCGAGCGGAGACCGCGGGCCGGGCGGAGTCGGCCGGGACCGCCGACTCCGCGACCACGGCGGGATCGGCGACCACGGCCGGCTCGGCCACGACGGCGGTCTCGGCCACGACGGCCACGAACGCGACCAACGCCGCCAACGCCCAGACCCTGGGCGGGAAGACCGCCGCCGAACTGATCCAGGAATCGAAGCTGCGCTGCCCGGCCGGGATGAAACTCGCCGCCGGAAGCTGCCTCGCCGAACAGGCAAGCGATGCCGCCCCGCTGTACGCGGCCTTCCAGGCCTGCGGCGAAGCCAACCGCAGGCTGGCGACCGAGGGTGAGCTGATCGCCTACGTCAACCAGTACGTCGATGCCGACTCCTCGCTGTCGGAGTGGGTCGAACCCGAAATCGTCTACGAAAACGCCTTCAAGGGCGTCTACATCACGGCCTCGAAAGTCGAATACAGCGCCACCGTCTCCGACCCCTCCTCCAGCCGCGCCTACCGCTGCGCCACCGCGGCAGCGAACTGAATCATCCTTTCCCGATAATCTTGGTCAACTTTATCGAGATAAGCTACGATCGCTCCTCGACCTGACCAGACGGAGGAAGCGAAATGCCGCAGATACTCGTAGTAGCCGACTCGCAGACCGAGACCCCCGGAGCCGTGGTCTACCGGGAGCGGATCTCCAGTGCCGACCTCGAGTCGGCTCACTTCTCGGGCCAGTTGGTCGAGCGCGTCGGCTGGGCCGTGCGCGACGCCAACGAGCTCGAGCGCAGGTTCGTCGTGCTCTCCCCCTCACGTTCGATCGCGATGACCGCGCCGGCGCGTGGCAGGGGCGTGCAAGCGGCCTGAGCGACCGTCAGCGACGGGCCACGATCATCGCCTGATCGGCTCGATCTACCAGCTCGGCGAGGGAGTCTCCCGTTTCGCGCGCCGCGAGCCCGACAGTCATCCGCGCACCGCTCGAGCGCTTCGCAAGGCGCAGCGCCATCTTCTCGTAGCGGACACCGGCCTGAGCGACGCTTTGCCCCGACAGGGTGCAGACGAACTCATCGCCGCCGACCCGGGTCACCAGGTCGTAGGAGCGGAGATCGTCCGTGATGCATCCAGCGACGTCTTGCAGAACCCGGTCACCCGCCGCATGACCTTGGGTGTCGTTGATCGCCTTGAGGCCGACGGCGTCCACAAACGCGAGCACCAAAGTCTCGCCACTTCGCTCGGATCGATCCATCTCGCGTTGGACCGCCGCCAGTCCCACGCGCCGCCCCATGACCCCGGTGAGGGAGTCGACGCCGCGGTCGGCAAGCTCGTGGCTTGCCGATTCGCGATCGCGCGCGGCATGCCGGCGGTCCTCCGCGGCTTCTTCACGATCGCGCGCGGCCAATTCGCGCTGATCGGAGTGCGGATGGCCGACGGCTGCAACTCCGTCTCGAACCTGGGCCGCGAAGTCACGATCCTCGGCGGCACGGTCTCGCTGCTCTGCCGCCGTGTCGCGAGCCGATGCGGAGAGGAGATCCAGTGAGGCGCCGCGATCTTCACTGGCTTTCATCTCGACGGCAGCGTACCGGCCACAGAAGCTCGCGGCTTACCTACCCGGGCGAGGCAGGAACAGCTCCGGCCAGTTGGTCACCGCACGCCCCATCGCGGCCCAGGTCTCATCGGGTCCGGTGCTGCGCAGCGTGATCAGGCCGCCGTGGCCGTCCTTGATCTTGAGCGTGTCGGGTAGCTCCAACTCGGCCGACAGCTTGGCCAGGGCGGCGTCGATCTCGGCGGGGTCGTGATCGCCGTACGTGTAGAGGTGGGTGACGTCGGTTTCCATCTCAGTCACCGTAGCGTCCTCACGGCCCGGCAATCCCCAGCGGTCGTCAGTCCCTCGACTCTTCGACAGGGTCAAGCCGATCCGCAAGGCCGCTGAAAGCTCCTCGCCATTTGGAAGTCGTGGGCAGTCGATCGGCGTGGTAGCGGGCGGTGGCCGCTATGTCCGCAAGCGCCATCTCCTCACGGCGCTTGATCTCGGCCTTCAGCATCGGTTTGGGCGCAGCCATCAGCAGCCGACTCTAGCTCAGGCGGTCGTCACCGTCGACGAGAGAATCAGGGTTCAAGGCCGCACGGCGGCCGGTCGATGCGGGAGACATGAAAACTCTCCGCCGTCTCCGCCGCCACCTCTCCTACGCCAACGTCATGGCCACGATCGCCGTCTTCGTCGCCCTCGGCGGGGTCAGCTACGCAGCCGCGACGATCAGCGGCAACAAGCTGATCAAGGGGACCGTCGGCGCCGGCAAGCTGAAGAACGGCACCCTCACCAGCACCCAGGTGAGGGCGAACTCGCTGACCGGCAGCGTCATCGACGAGTCGACGCTGACGATCGTGCCGGCCGCACAGACCGCGAACAGCGCCACGACCGCCACGAGCGCGACCACGGCGGGCAGCGCCGACACCGCCAAGAGCGCGACCACGGCACAGAGCGCCGCTACCGCCGGCAGCGCCGAACACGCCCTCGCCGCCGACACGGCGACCAAAGCCACGGAAGCAACCAGCGCCGAGAGCGCCCTGACCGCGGAGAACGCCGACACGGTCGCAGGGTTCAGCGCCGAAGAACTGAAGGTCGCCTGTCCCCCCGCAACCAAACTGTTCGGCGGCATGTGCTGGGACGAAGACGTGCAGCCCGGCAAAAACTGGATCGCCGCCTCGCGCGCATGCGGGGACGCCGACGGCCGCCTGCCGTCGCTCAGCGAGCTGGTCGCATACGTCCTCGGGAACTCTCAGGTGGACGGCGAGACCTGGACGGGCGAGGTCTCCGGCCTCGGCCCCGGGAACGAAGAGCTCGTCTTCACCAGGGCGGAGGCGTCCAGTGCCACCGCCGGCGCGTTGACGACTCCCCTCGGCTACCGCTGCCTCTTCTACCGCGTCAACTAGCGCCGCCCCCGGTGTCGTCACCACCGCGATCGGGATCGCCCGGCCCAGTTCGGCGAGTCCCCTACTCCGGGGCGGCCTGAGATTCAGAAGAGCCGGGGCTCGGGCGCTGCCGCAGGCGCCTCCAGCTCGAGCAAGAGCCGCTTGCGCTCGAGGCCGCCGGCGTAGCCGGTGAGCTTGCCGTCCTTGCCGACCACGCGGTGGCAGGGGACGACCACCGAGATGGGGTTGCGGCCGACCGCGCCGCCGACCCTGCGCGCCAGGGTCGGGTCGCCCAGCGCCGACGCCATCGCTCCGTAGGTCGTGGTCTCGCCGTAGGGGATGCGGTCGATCAGCTCCCAGACGCGGCGCTGAAACTCGTCGCCGGTCAACCTGGTGGACAGGTCGAAAGCGGTCCGCTCGCCCGCGAAGTACTCGGCCAACTGCGCTTCGGCCAGCTCGAAGCCATGCCCCGAGCGGCTGCCGAGCGCGTCCCGGCCGGGTGGGTGCCAGTGCCCCGGAAAGTAGAGCCCGCTCAGCACCCCGTCGACGGCGGCGAGAGTCAGCTCCCCGCAGGGCGAGTCGATCGTGGTGTGGGTCGCGGTCATTCCTCTGATCCTCTCGGTCTGCGTGCTGTCGGAGATACAAACGCCGCGGGCGGCGGATTCGTGAGATCGGCCCTGGCTAGCATTGGGCGCGTGGCCTGGTGGACGCGAGACGGGAGCAGGGCGATCGCCGGTGCGGTCCTCCACCCTCCCACCGACGAGACCTCGATCGACCCCGCGACCGGCGCCGTCACCTCCCGCCAGGCGGCCGACATCGACCTCCCCGCCGCCGCCCTCGCCGGCCTCTGGGACCCCGAGCACCTGGAGCGCGCCGCCCGCACCTACTGGAGCTCACTGCGCCGCTTCACCCTCGGACTCATGCACGTCCACTACGCCGAGGCCGAGCGCTCCGTCGTCCTGCTCTCCCCGCGACTGCCATTGCTCACCTTCCGCGCGCCCGAATACGAGATGGACCGCTGCCGCGGGATCGTCCGCTGGCGCATCGACCGCGGCCTGCTCGTCTCCGGGCGCGGCCGCGGCGGCGACGGCTACCTCGAGCTCGACTTCGAGCGCCACGACCGCGACGGCGGCAACACGGTCCGGCTCCACGTCGCGGTCGAGGTGGCCAACTACTACCCGCGGCTGACCGGCCTCTCGCGCCGCTTCTACGCCAACACCCAGTCCCGCATCCACGTCCTCGCCTGCAACTTCTTCCTCCGCCGCCTCGTCCGCCGCAACCTCGAGACGTCCAGGGTCGGCCACTTCTCCGGCCCCGACTCCGCCGCACAGACGCCCGACCCGGTCCCGGCCCGGGAGCGGGAGTCGCTAGACCCTCCTAGGGCGAGGCCCGGCGCCCCCTCCTCTCCGCCCGCCTGAGCGTCTCCAGCTCCTCCAGCGACTGCCCCGAGCCGATCGCGACGCACTCCAGCGGCGACTCCGCCAGGTGGCAGGGCATCTGGCACTCGTCGCGCAGGCGCTGCTCGAACCCGGCCAGCAGCGCTCCCCCTCCCGCCAGCGTGATCCCCCGATCCATGATGTCGCCGGCGAGCTCCGGCGGCGTCCGGTCGAGCGTCTCGCGGACCGCTTCGACGATGTGCCCGATCGGTTCGTCCAGCGCCTCGCGGATCTCCTCGGAGCCGAGCGTGACCGTCTTCGGCAGGCCGGCGAGCAGGTCGCGGCCGCGGATCTCGGTGCGGCGCTCCTGGCCGAGCTTCGAGGCCGAGCCGACCTCGAGCTTGACTTCCTCCGCGGTCTGGCCGCCGATCGCCAACTTGTGGGCCCGCTTGCAGTGGGTGACGATCGCTTCGTCGAGCTCGTCGCCGCCGACCCGGATCGATTTCGAGACGACGATCCCGCCGAGGGAGATCACCGCCACCTCGCTGGTGCCGCCGCCGACGTCGACGATCATCGACCCGACCGGCTCGGCGACGGGCAGGCCGGCGCCGATCGCCGCCGCCATCGGCTCCTCGATCAGATAGGCCCGGCTGGCGCCGGCCGAGAGGCAGGCCTCCTCGACCGCTCGCTTCTCGACCCCGGTCACCCCCGAGGGCACGCAGACGATCACCCGCGGGTGGCGGAAGCGGCCGGAGTGGACCGCGCGGATGAAGTGGCGCAGCATCTCCTCGGTGATCTCGAAGTCGGCGATGACGCCGTCCTTGAGCGGGCGGATCGCCGTGATCGTCCCCGGGGTGCGCCCGAGCATCCGCTTCGCCTCGGCACCCACCGCCTGCACACGGCCGTCCCGGGTGTCGATCGCGACCACGGAGGGCTCTGAGAGCACGATCCCCCTCCCGCGCACGAAGACGAGGGTGTTCGCCGTTCCCAGGTCGATAGCCATGTCACGGCGGCTGAAGAAGCTGAAGACGCCCATTTCTTGATCTCCTTTTGATCATTCCAGACGCGGTTAAAGGCCCCTCGGGATGGGGGCCAGCGCCAAATCCGGCGCCGTCACGGAAGATAGGGACATGCCCCAACCCCGCCGTCCCAAAAAACGCCCCGAACCCGAGGACCACGGCTGGGTGATCTCCTTCGGCTGCAAATCCGCCGGCGAGCTCCGTCGGCTGAAGGTCGACACCGACCCCTCCACCGACACCCGCCCGATCGACGTTCCCTGCGTCTGCGGCGAGGTCCACCGCGTCACCGTCTCCCCCTACCGTCGGCGGCGCTCCGCCGACGAACCGTTCGACCTCGAGGTCACCTCGCTCGACGAGCTGCGCTGAGCAGCGGACGCCGGCTCAACCCGGCAGCGTCCGCGGCAGGCCGAAGTAGGGCAGGACGCCGTTGTCGCCGAAGCGGGTGATCGTGGCGATCGCCTCACCTTCCACGCCCAGCACGAAGAGGCCCCCGGCGTGCGCGACGTCGGCGTGGGCGTCGCGCAGGTAGTAGGCGAAGGCGGGCTGGCCGTTGGCCCTGGTCGGCACCAGGCGGACAGCCCCGCCGCCGCGCCAGATCCCCCGGCTGCGCAGGAACTCGGCGATCGCCGGCCGGCCCTGGTATTCGAGCGGCTCCGGCGGCATCCGAATCCAGGCGTCCTCGGTCAGCAGCCCCACCACGGCCTCGATGTCGCCGCGTTCGAAAGCCTCGCTGAAGCTGGCGAGCAGCTGGCGCTGGGCCGGCGAGTCGGGCAGGGCGGGGCCGTCCGGGCGCTCGGGCATCGCCTCGATCGCCGCCCGCGCCCGCTGCAGGGCGCTGTTCACGGAGGCCTCGGTGGCGTCGAGCATCGCCGCCACCTCGCCCGCCCGGTAGCCGAGCACGTCGCGCAGCACCAGCACCGCCCGCTGGCGCGGCGGCATCCGCTGCAGGCCGGAGACGAAGGCGAGCCCGACCGCCTCTTTCGCCTCGTAGCGCGCGTCGGGGCCGGCGGCCCGATCGGGCACTCCTTCGAGCAGCGCGTCGGGATAGGGCTGCAGCCAGATCGGCTCGCCGCGACGGGTCGGCTCCGGCGCGTTCGCCGGCGTGTCAGCGCCGATCACGGAACGCGCTCCCCGGCCGCTCGCGCGCAGCGCGTTGAGGCAGCGGTTGGTGGCGATCCGGTACAGCCACGAGCGCAGCGACGCCCGCCCTTCGAATCCCGCCAGCCCGCGCCAGGCCGAGAGCAGCGTCTCCTGGACCATGTCCTCGGCGTCCTGGACCGACCCGAGGATCCGGTAGCAGTGGACCTGCAGCTCGCCGCGGTGCGGATCGGTCAGCGCCTGGAAGGCCTCTTCGTCGCCGCCGCGGGCGCGCTCGAGCGTGGCGTCGGTCACCGGTCGATTCTCCCAAGGTCCTTGTCCTCCTCGCGCATGGAGAAGTAGAGACACCGGCGCGACGCGAAACTCATCGCTCAGTTCGGGGGCGCGCCGAGGTCTCTACCGGCATGACCTCAAAGCAGAAGTGGATCCTTGTCCTGGCCGCCCTGGCGGCCTTCATGACGGCGCTCGACACGCTCGTGGTGACCACCGCCCTGAGCACGATCCAGCGCGATCTCGGCGCCTCGGTCGGCCAGCTCGAGTGGACGGTGAACGCCTACAACCTCAGCTTCGCGGTGCTGCTGATGACGGCGGCCGCGCTCGGCGACCGCTTCGGCCGCCGCCGCCTCTTCGCCGCCGGGATCGGCCTCTTTGCCGTGGCCTCGGCGGCCTGCGCCCTGGCACCCTCGATCGGGGCGCTGATCGCGGCGCGGGCGCTGCAGGGAGCCGGTGCGGCGGCGGTGACGACGCTGGCGCTGGCGCTGGTCAGCGCCGCCTTCGCGCCGGAGCGCCGCGGCGCGGCCCTCGGCATCTTCTTCGCCGTCAACGGGCTCGCCGTTGCCGGCGGCCCGCTGGTCGGCGGCGCCGTCACCGAGGGCATCGCCTGGCAGTGGATCTTCTGGCTCAACGTGCCGATCGGGCTGGCGCTGATCCCGCTCGTCCTGACCCGGATCCCGGAGAGCCATGGGCCGGACTCGGCCGTCGACCTGCGCGGGCTGAGCCTGGTCAGCGGCGGCGTGCTCGGCCTGGTCTGGGCGCTGGTGCGCGGCAACGGCGCCGGCTGGGCCAGCGCCGAGGTGCTCGGCGCCCTCGCCGCCGGCCTCGTCCTGCTCGCCGTCTTCGTCCGCTGGGAGCTGCGCACGCCGGCACCGATGCTGCCGATGCGCTTCTTCCGCTCGCGTGCCTTCTCCGCCGGCAACGCGGCGATCTTCTGCGCCGTCGGCTCGCTCTTCTGCGCCGTCTTCTTCATGTCCCAGTTCCTGCAGGAGGGACTTGGCTACGGGCCCCTGGGGGCCGGTCTGCGCCTGCTGCCCTGGACGGCGACCCTGTTCTTCGTCGCCCCGGTCGCCGGCAAGCTGGTCGACCGCTTCGGCGAGCGCCCCTTCCTCGTCGTCGGGCCGCTGCTGCAGGCGATCGGGATGGCCTGGATCGCCCTGATCGCCGACGCCGGCATGTCCTACGGCCAGATGATCGCGCCGCTGATGGTGGCCGGCGTCGGCATCTCGATGTCCTTCCCGGCCGCCCAGAACTCCGTCGTCGGCTCGGTGCCCCCCGAGGCGATCGGCAAGGCGGCCGGCACCAACAGCACGATGCGGGAGCTGGGCGGCGTGCTCGGCATCGCGATCGGCGTCGCCGCGTTCGCGGCGGCCGGCGGCTACGCCTCGGCGAGCGAGTTCAGCGACGGCTTCGTCGCGGCGATGGGCGTGGCCGCGGGCCTGTCGCTGCTGGCGGCGCTGGCGGGAGCGGCGCTGCCCGGACGCCTCGAAGCGGGACCTGCCGCGCAGGCGGCTCCGATACCCCCGGCCGAGCCGGCGACCGAAGGAGGTCGATGAAGATGGCCTACACCGTCGCCCGCTACACGGTCAAGCCAGGGCTGGAGGAGCGCAACGCGGAGCTGGTGCGCGCGGTCTACCGCGAACTGGCGGCGCTGGCGCCGGCCGACTTCCGCTACGTCACCTACCGCTTGGCCGACGGCCGCACCTTCGTCCACGTCGCCGAGCTGGACGGGGAGGGCGAGAACCCGCTGCCGAGCCTGAAGGCATTCCGCGAGTTCCAAGTGGGGATCCGCGAGCGCTGCGAGCAGGGACCGGAGGTGGGCGGCGCCGAGCTGGTCGGGCGGTTCGGCGCCGATTCGGCTGACGCCTAGACCAGCGCTAATGCTTCTTTTTCGTCTTCTGCTTCTTGAGGACGACGTGGATCGTCTTCTTCGCGGTCACCGTGGCCTGCCCGGTGCTCGTGATTTTGACCGTCGCCTGGATGTCCAGCTTGCCCTGCTGTTCCAGCAGCGCCCTGCCGGCCTTGTTCAGGTACATCGAGAGCGTCTTCGTCTGGCCTTCGTGGAGTTTGAGCTTGCCGCTGCCGACGACGATCGGCTTCGGCTTCTTCTTCGAGCTCGTCGCCGGCCTGAACCTGAGCCCGGCCGCCATCGAGGACTTCGGGGACGAGCCCCGGGTCGACGCGCCGCAGTCGGGCGCCCCACAGGAGACATTCATCATGTGGATCGGACCGCTGGCCGTGATCGGGATCCGTTTCGTGAACCAGACGATTTTTGGTTTGCGCCCTCCGGGAGGCGAGCCGGCCCTGCCGCCGGAGGGGGTGATGACCGGCACGAACGGAGTCCGCAGCGGATCCGGGCGCCAGCTCGGTTCTGAGTTCCTGGCGTCTGCGGTGATCGCCGTCATTGCGCCCGAGCCGTTGGCGTTGGCGACGTAGACGGCGAAGGTGCCCGTTTCGCCGCTGTAGTTGTAGCCCTCGAAGGTGAGGCGGGAGCCGTCGGGCGACCAGGACATCGGATAGTTGTAGACCCTGACTTTCGCGAGCCCCGGCAGCGGGACGTCGCCGGTGCCATTGGCGTTGGCGACGTGGAGCACGTCTTCATCGCTGACGTTCCTGGCCCGATAGGCAATTCTCCCTGCGTCGGGCGACCACCGTGGGTAGGCCCAGTCCGGCTGGTGGGCAGTCAGCACGAGCGGCGTGCCCCCACCGCTGTAATTGCCAATCTGAACATCGAGGTATGGGTAACCCGCCGGGCTCAACGATTCGAAGGCGATCTTCGTACCGCCGGGCTGCCACACCGGGTCGTGGCCTTTGGCTTCGGGGACCGGCAGGATCGCGTTGCTGCCGTCGGCGTTCGTCGTATAGACCTGTTCGCTGCCTTTCGAGAAGGCGATTTTCCCACCGTCGGGCGCCCAACTCGGATGCTCCCCCGGGTTCGCGATGGGCAGTGGCGTCAGCGTCGAACCGTCCGCGGCGACCACGGAGAGGCTCCGGTTGCCGCCAGATTCACGCTCGTACGCGACCTTGGTCCCGTCCGGGGACCAGACGACTTCGCTGATGAAGCCGCTTTCCGTGTAGTGGGTCAGCTGGGTCCCCAGGTTGACGGCTTCTCCCGGCGCATCGGGCTGCATCACGAAGATGTTTTGGGTGGAGGTGGGTTCTCTCGAGACGAACGCCACCCGGCTCCCCTCCGGCGACCAGGTCGCTTCCTCGTCGTACGTTTTGCTGCCGTTGTCGGTCAGGTTCGCGATCGCGCTCGGGTTGTCCGGGTCGACCAAGCAGATGTCGACTTCGCACGTATAGGCAATCTCGTTCGGCTTGGCGAGAGCCGAGGGTGCCGCGCTTGCGGTCACAGCCGCGACGAGGGTCAGAGCGAGAAACCAACGTTTGGCCGAGGGCATCGGCGCAGTCTAGCCAGCCTCTGGAGAACCGCGTAGAGGGCTCCGTAACGGGTAGCAGCCCAGCGACAGTGTCAGCGGATGGAGGGGGAGCCATGACAGTTCGAGCGGGTCATCTACGACGGGGAGCGGCTCGAGCGGTCGCCGCCGTGGCGTTGGTCGCGTTCCTGGCCTTGGTCCCGATCGCCCACGCGGCGAAAGCTCCTCCCCTTGCGGCGACCGCCCAGTACAAGGCGTTCGTCGACTACGTCAAGAAGCTCGACGGCATCGCCGGCCAGGCGCGGAGCACGGCGCAGAAAGACAAATACGAGGCCGAACTGACGGCAAAGCGAGCGGCTGCCGCTCACAAAGCCAACGCCCTGTTCAAGCGCGGTAGCGAAGAAGCAAAAGCCGAATTCGACGCCAAGTCCAAGGAACAGGCGGCGATCGTCCGCGGCATCGAAGACGACGACCTGGAAGCCGTCGCCGCCGAGTACGGCGCCAAGCTCGACCGCGCCACCGCCAGCTACCAGCTGAAGCTGACCAACATCGTCCACGGACGCCAGACCTTCGAAGCGGCGATGCACGAACGGATCGACGCCCTGCGGTCTCAGAAGGCCAAGACGACCCCGGTCGCGCAGAAAAACGCGATTCAGGAACAGATCGCCGCTCTCATTCGCCAGATCACCGCGAAACGCCAGGAGCTGACCCAGAAGCGCGCCGACCTCAAAGCCGCCTTCCGCGGCCAGAAGCAGCAGCTCCAAGCCGCCCAGGCGAAGAGGGAAACCCAGATCGCCGAAGCCGCCGAAGCCAAGATCGCGAAGATCGCCCGGCACTGGAAGGCCGCCGCCGAGGCGAAGAAAGCGAGCCTCAACTCGAAGCGCGAAAGCCAGCTCGGCTACCTGGAAGCCAAGCTCGAAAAAGGCCGCGCCGACATCGCCTCGATGCCGACGGTCGGCTGACCGACGAATTCACGGAGGGCCAGCTAGGGGCCCTGTCGCCGCCCTCGAAGGCATCGCCACGGGCGCGAAGCGGAACTGCGCCGGCAAGCGCTGACCGCGCCCCGGAGAGCCATTGATTTCGTAAGTTGAGTTTCTCGATCAACTTTGTGTAGTATCCCGCCGCGCTCGTCCAACAGAGCCATACAGACCGGTCCCCTCCCGGCAGAGAACCGGCCTCCAACCACCCCCAAGGAGGCATTGATGCCACGACACACCTGGAAACCCCGATCGGTGAGCTCCCGGCTCACCTTGGCCGCACTGGCGCTGGTCGCCGCGGCCGGCTTGTCGACCGGAACCGCGGTCGCCGGGACCCACAATTCGCGCGACCATCAATGGCACTGGCCCGGCCACGGCGGCAAGCCCGTCCATGGTCACGCCCCCAACATCACCGTCCCCGGCATCGACGCCACGATCCAGCCCCAGGACCTGGCGCCGCCGCCGATCACCATCCTGCAGAACGAGCCGGGCACGGCGCCCGGTGACGTCTTCGCGGGACCGAAGATCGTCGTCCCCGGCACTCCCGGCCAGCAGGGCCCGGAGATCATCGACAACGAGGGTCAGCCGTACTTCTTCCTGCCGATCGACCTGCCCTACCAGGCAAGCGATTTCCGCGTGCAGCAGTACCAGGGGAAGCCAGTCCTCACCTTCAACGTCGGCCAGAGCACCGGTGGCCCCGGCCACAGCGCCGGCGAGAGCGTGATCCTCAACCAGCACTACCAGCAGATCGCGACCGTCAGCGCCGGTGGCGGGCTCAGCGCCGACCAGCACGAGTTCCGGCTCACCGACAAGGGCACGGCGCTGATCACCGTCTACCGCGCCGTTCCGTACGACCTCTCGAAATACGGCGGCCCGGCCGACGGCCAGGTCTACGACGGCATCGCCCAGGAGATCGACGTCGCCAGCGGGAAGGTTCTCTGGCAGTGGGACAGCCTCGACCACGTGCCGCTCTCCGAGAGCTACATCCCGGTGCCGACCGACCCGAGCAAACCGTGGGACTACTTTCACATCAACGCGGTCAACCCGGACACGGACGGCAACATCCTGGTCGACGGACGCGGCACCTCCACCGTCTACAAGGTCAGCCACAAGACCGGGAGCATCATCTGGCGGCTCGGCGGCAAGTCCTCGGACTTTCAGCTCGGCCCCGGAGTCCAGTTCAACGGCCAGCACAACCCGCTGCCGGAGACCGGTCAGCCCAACGCCTACCGGATCTTCGACAACGGCAACGGCGGCGGCCCGGCGACCGGCAAGCCGTCGCGGGTGATCGAGGTCAAGATCGATACGGCCGCGAAAACCGCGACCCTGGTCAGCTCGGTCGAGCACCCGGCCGGGGTGATCGCCAACTCGCAGGGCAACTCGCAGCGCCTCGCCGGCGGCAACCTGTTCGTCGGCTGGGGCAGCGTCGGCCGCCTCTCCGAGTTCGACAGCGCCGGGAACCTGCTTTGGGACGGTCAGGTCCCGACCGGCTACGACAGCTACCGGGGCTACCGATCCCAGTGGGTCGGCCAGCCGCTGACCGATCCCACCGCCGAGGCGTCCCGCGTCGACCCGACGCACGTCGACGTCGATGCGATCTGGAACGGCGCCACCGAGGTCGACCGCTGGCTCGTCCTCTCCGGCCAGAGCTCGCACCACATGCACCCGGTCGGCCTGACCGACTGGGCGGGGCTGTCCACCGACGCGCAGGTCCGCACCGCCGACCCCTACGTCGAGCTCGTCGCCCTCGACGAGGACGGCGACGCGATCGGTCATTCCGACCTCGTCCAGGTTCACTAGGACGAGCCCTCCACCGCCCGGGGCCGCGAGGCTCCGGGCGGCGCGGGGCCGAAGCGCTCTCGGCTTCCCGGCCTGAGAAGGCGGGAGAATCGCCCGATGGCGAGCGACCCCGAGTTCGACCTCAGCGCGGACGAGGCCCGCCGCCTCGCGGTCGCCGCGCAGGGCTTCGGGCGCCCGCGCCCGACCGGGCGGGTGGAGACCCGGCACCTGCGGCGGGCGATCGACGACGTCGGGCTCCTCCAGCTCGACTCCGTCAACGTCTTCTGCCGCTCCCACTACATGCCGGTCTTCTCGCGGCTCGGCCCGTATCCGCGGCAGGCCCTGGACCGGCTGGCCTGGCACGAGAACCCAGGCGGGAAGAGCCGGCGGGCGGGGCAGCGGGACCTGATCGAGTACTGGGGCCACGAGGCCTCGCTGCTGCCGGTCGAGCTGCAGCCGCTGCTGCGCTGGCGGATGGCGCGGGCGGATGCGCTGGCCTGGAAAAGCGTGGCGCGGGTGGCGGCGGAGCAGCCCGAGCTGGTCGAGTTCGTGCTGGACATGGTGCGCAAGCGCGGGCCGATCCGGGCCTCGGACCTGGCGGCGAAAGGACGCCGGCGCGAGCCGGGAGAGATGTGGAACTGGAGCGAAGAGAAGACCGCGCTCGAGTACCTCTTCTTCGCGGGGCGTATCTCCGCGGCGCGACGGGTCAACTTCGAGCGTCTCTACGACCTGCCCGAGCGGGTGCTGCCGCAGCAGGTCCTCGAGGCACCGACGCCCTCCCAGGACGAGGCGCAGCGGCAACTGATCCTGATCGCGGCGAGGCGGCTGGGAGTGGCGACCGAGGCCGACCTCGGCGACTACTTCCGCCTCCCCCGCGCCGAGTCGAAGGCCCGCGTCGCCGAGCTGGCCGAGGATGGCGGCCTGATCCCCGTCCGAGTCGAGGGCTGGCGCCGGCCCGCCTACCTCTCGACCGAGCGCCCCGCGGGCCTGCGCCGAGCCGCGGCGGCGCGGGCGCTCCTGACCCCCTTCGACTCCCTCGTCTGGGCACGCGAGCGCACCGAACGCCTCTTCGGCTTCCGCTACCGGATCGAGATCTACGTCCCAGCACCCAAACGCGTCCACGGCTACTACGTTCTCCCTTTCCTGCTCGGCGACCGCCTGGTCGCCCGGGTCGACCTCAAAAGCGACCGGCAGGCGGGTGCGCTGCGCGTCCGCGGCGCCTTCGCCGAGCCGGGCGTCGACACCGCCCACGTCGCCGAGGAGCTGGCCGACGAACTGCGGCTACTCAGCGGCTGGCTCGAGCTCGGCGGCGTCTCGGTGGCGCGCAAAGGCGACCTCGCGGCGGTCCTTCGCCGCGAGGTCGCCTGATCAGGTGAGCGAGATGCTTACGCCGGGGCGATCGCCATCGACTCGATGATCTCCGCGACCCACTCGCCGGTGATCTGCCGGGTGGCGACGTTGAGCCGGTTCCAGGCGTTGATCCCCGCGATCGAGAGCACCAGGGCGCCAAGCTGGGCCTCGTCGTAGTGGCGGGCGGCCTCCTCCCAGACCTGGTCGGAGACGGGGTCGGGACGGTCGGCGATCCGGGTCACGGCCTCGGCCAGCGCCAGCGCCGCCCGCTCGGCGTCGCTGAAGTACGACGCCTCTCTCCAGGCACCGACCATGACGATGCGCTCGTCGGACTCGCCCATCGCCCTGAGCGCGCGGGAGTGGAGGTCGACGCAGCCGCTGCAGCCGTTGATCTGGCCCGCCCGCAGCTTCATCAGCTCGTGGGTCGTCTCCGGCACTCCGGCCCGCTTGGTCGCTTTGTCGAGGCCCTGCAGTGCCTGCATCGCGCCGGGAAGAGTCTGGGCGGGATGGTCGATTCGGGGTTCCATCGTCTGTCCTCCTGCTGTCGTGGTTGTCTCCCCTTTGACAAGCCGGAGTGCCTGGATGTGACAGCGCCGATCCGGTGTCACAAACCGACCCGCTGTGTTGTCCTATAGGTGTGACCGATCGCGACCGACTCCTGGACGAGCTGCGCCCGGTCGCCTTCGCGGTCGCCTACTGCATGCTCGGCAGCGTCTCCGAAGCCGAGGACGTGGTGCAGGAGGCGCTGCTGCGGGTGCACCAGGCGCTCGACGCCGGTGAGCGGATCGAGTCGCCGCGCGCCTACGTCACCACCATCACCACCCGCCTGGCGATCAACGAGCTCCGCTCCGCTCGCGCCCGTCGCGAGCGGTACGTCGGCGAATGGCTGCCGGAGCCGATCGTCACCGACGGCGAGGACGACCCCGCCCGCCACGCGGAGACGGCCGACTCGCTGTCGCTGGCGATGCTGGTGCTGCTGGAGAGCCTCTCGCCCGAGCAGCGCGCCGTCCTCCTGCTCCACGACGTCTTCGACTACGGCTACCCCCAGATCGCCGCGATCGTCGGCAAGAGCGAGCCCAACGTGCGCCAGCTCGCCTCCCGCGCCCGGCGCCACGTCGAGCAGGGCCGCCCCCGCTTTCAGACGACCCGCGACCAGCGCGAGGAGCTGGCCCGCCGCTTCTTCCAGGCCGCCGAACAGGGCGACCTCGCCGGCCTCGAGGCCCTGCTGGCCCACGACGTCGAGCTGACCGGCGACGGCGGCGGCAAGGCCCCGGCGCTCGCCCAGACCCTGCGCGGCCGCACTCGCGTTGCCCAGACCCTGATCGAATGGCTCAGCCTCGACTCCCGCCTCCCCAGCATCTCCTTCCGCCCCACCGAGATCAACGGCGCCCCCGGCACCCTCATCTTCGACAACCAACAGCGCCTGATCGGCGTCACCGCCCTAGACATCGCCGACGGCGAGGTCAAGTCCATCGGCTCAATCGCCAACCCCGACAAGCTGCGGCATCTAGGGCCGGTGGGCAATCTTGGTTGGGTAATTAGGTCGAAGAAAGGCGGCTGACTTAGATGGGGAGCACCGGCCTGTGTAGCTCGTGGTCTCCATGACATCCATGCTTCAACGCGCCCGCAATCTCCTGAAGGCGCTCGACGCCGGATAGGAACTTGTCTCCCCAGCGCTGGAGGTCGAAGCTAAGCCTTTGATCGCCTACGACGCTCATTAGTGATCACGCTAGACCCCCAGGTTGAGTTCAGAGATCCCTTCGGCTTCAGTCTCTCGGTCACACTGGAAGAGATCGAGGAACCGTTTGCCGCCCAGCCTCGTTCAGGCTGGCACCTAGGGGCGGACCCAAAGGCCCGCCAACTAATTCCCGGATTACTCACCGACGCTCGATCACCAGTTAGTCTGCACCGCAATGACTGCAAACATGAGTCACCATGGCTGATTCGACGGTATTCGTCGGCTTCGCCAGTCAACCGTCAATCCTCGCTGACACGCTACGGACGGCGAGCGATCAGATTGCGAAGACCGGCGGAGTAAAGCTGCGCACTTGGGAGGATCTTCGAGTCGCCGGCAACTTCTTGCTGGATGAGATTGAGAAGGCCGTTAGGGCCGCCGACCTCGCAATCTTTGACTTAACCCAGCTCAATGAGAACGTTTTATTCGAGGTCGGTATTGCAATCGGTGCAAATCGGACGATCTGGCCGGTTCGAGATGCGACCGATGAGACGAAGAAGGCAGAGTGGAACGCGATCGGCATGCTCGACCAACTTGGGCAAGCGCGGTTCATCAGCTCCGAGGAGATAGTCGGAGCTTTCATGGCAGAAAGGCCAGACCTACAAGGCCGGCCCCTCTTCGAAGGAACGCTTCAACCGCAACTAAAACCAGGCTGGCCGCCGTCCGTTCTCTATTTGGCCGAGCCAGAACAAACGGACGCTGGCCGCAGCGCTCTTCGCTTACTCGACAGTCGCACCTCAGAGGACCTCCCCCTTGTCACTGCGGACCCAAACGAGGCAAGCGTGCAAACGCTGCCCTGGTTCACTCAGCACATCTATGCCGCCGAGGCCGTCGTTGTTCACCTTTCAGCCTCGAGGCGCTCAGGGTCTTCGGCCCACAACGCGAGGGCGTCCTTAGTCGCTGGTCTCGCTCGAGGCATGAACAAACCCCTCCTGATGCTGGCAGAGAACGACTTCATTTCTGCGCTGGATTATCGGGACCTTCTCTACAGATATCCTGATGCGGAATCCTGCCGGACGCGCCTTGACCATTGGCTCAGCCGAACTCTCCAACCGATTCAGGGGCGGATAGCTGAGACGCGCGAAGCAACGGCGACCCTGAGGCTGTCCACCGAGCTGAAGTCTGTCGACCTCGGGGAGTACGTAGCGGAGAACGAGGTCGTAGGACTCAGTGGCTACTACGTCGAGACCCCGGCATTCCGCGAGGTTCTATCGGGCGCAAGTCGCGTGTATGTTGGCTCGAAGGGAACGGGGAAGTCCGCCGCCGCTATACGAGCGGAAGCGGTCTTAAACGCGGACGCCCGAAAGTTGGTCTGCTCGATCAAGCCTCAGGGCTATGACCTCAACGGCCTGGTTCGACTATTCACTGTCTTCGAAGCGCGAGATACGAAGGGCTATGTTGCCGAGAGTCTGTGGAAGTACCTCTTGGCGACCCAGATCGCACTCGCCATCGAGCAAGACCTTAGCCGCCGACCAGCCGGATCAGTTCCGGATGACCCAGAGTGGAAACTACTTGAGTTCATCTCTGATAACTCCTCGTGGTTGAAGATGGATTTTGCTTCCCGCTTGGAGCGCGCCGTCGGAGAGCTAGTCGCGACCAACGAAACGGCTGGCATCGCCGATGCAAGGGAGCAGATATCCGAGGTACTCCACCAAGGTCCACTGCGCACACTTAGGTCTTTACTCGCTCCCGTTCTAGCAAGGCGGGAAAGGGTTTCAATTATCGTGGACAATCTCGACAAGGCGTGGGACAAGGATGCAGACGCTCCCCAGCTCTCCCGATTGTTACTCGGCCTTTTGGCGTGCATGGATGCCTTCCGCAGCGAAATGGAACGCGCCGCACGCGGCAACTCAGTGCCAATTTCACTATCACTCTTTATACGCAGCGACATCTTCGCGACTGTGTCGCTTATCGCACGCGAGCCAGACAAGCTGCCAATCAACCGAATCCGGTGGCCAACGGACGTGGCCCTTCTGGATGTCGTCGAACAACGCTACGTCGCATCACAGGAGAGGGAGGTTCCCCCCTCGGAGCTATGGAGTAAGTACTTCTGCCCAACTGTTGGCAACCTGGCAGCGAAGAAGTGGTTGATATCGCGCTGCCTTCCTCGCCCGCGGGACGTACTGTACCTGACCCGTGCTGCAATTGATCAGGCAGTCGGAAAGCGCCATCCTCGAGTCGAGGAAGAAGACCTAATCGCGGCGGAGCTAGAGTATTCGCTCTTCGCTTTTGAGGCGGCATTGGTAGAGGGATATCAGCGCATAGCTAGGATTGACGATGTTCTTCTCGAGTTCGCCGGAGCCCCATCCCAACTGACGGAGGGCCATCTCCTGGAGGTGCTGCGCAGTGCAAAGGTCAGCGACGAAGATACGAAACACGTAATCGACGTTCTCCGGGATCTCAGCTTTCTTGGCACCCTTGGTAGTCGTGATGGTGCCGTTTTCTCCGACTCTCCGCGAGATAAGCAGCGCGCAGATGTGTTAACCCGAAAACGCCGCAATGCCGATGAGGCCCTGCCGACCTATGAAATCCATCCCGCATTCTGGTCGTACTTAGACATCGTCTATGACGAGGATTCCATCTCGCTAGGAATCTAGATGCAACCTAATCCGTACCGATTGGTCCTTACATGCAGTGCGCCCTTCGAGGTCCCTAGCCAAATAAGAAGGTCACTTCGAGGGAGACCTCCAGTGAGCTCCGTAGACTCCAGCAACATCAAGAGGGTGGCTGACCGGGCTCGAACCGGCGACCGCCTGGACCACAACCAGGAGCTCTACCAACTGAGCTACAGCCACCACGCGCCCTCCAATCTACCGGGCCGGAGGCGCAGGCAGCGCCTCGCTCTCAGGCGAGGGCGGGAGCTATCTCCTTGCCCATCAGCTCGATCGCGTCGAGGTCCCGGTGCAGCAGGTGCTGGCCCATGATCCGGGTCAGGCCGGCCGCCTCCAGCTCGCGCAGCTGCTCGATCGCTTCCTCGGTCGTGCCCTTGATCGTGCTCTCGCGCAGGGCGGACAGGAACGCGTCGCCGTCCTCGCCCTCGCCTTTCCACTGAGCCAGGCGGCTCGCGCGGTCGCGCAGTTCGGCCTCGTCCGCGCCCACCAGCCATCCCGTCATCATCGAGAGCGGCAGGGTCTTCGGGTCCCGCTCCGCCGCTTCGCAGGCCTCGTCGAGGCGCCTGCGGATGTCGGCGATCTCCTCGGCCGTCGACATCACCGTGTTGTACTCGTCGGCCAACGCCGCGGCCAGGCGCAGGCTGCGCGGCCCGCCTTTGCCGCCGAGGATCAGGGGCAGGCGCGGCTGCTGCATCGGCTTCGGCATCGCGTCGAGGTTCTTGGCCCGGTAGTGGCGCCCCTCGTAGTTGAACGCCCCCTCCTCCCAGTGGCGCCGGATCACTTCCATTTGCTCCTCGAGCGCGTCCATCCGCGGCCCCACCCGGGGCAGGTCGAAGCCGTAGGCCTCGTGCTCGCGCTCCCACCAACCGGCGCCGATCCCCAGCTCGACCCGGCCGCCGGAGATGTGGTCAGCGGTGACCGCCATCTTCGCCAGCACCGCCGGGTGGCGGAAGGTCGCCGGCGAGACCAGGGTGCCCAGGCGCAGCCGCTCGGTCGTCGCCGCCAGCGCCGCGAGCGTCGCCCAGGCGTCGAGCGAGCCGCGCTCGCGGCGGTCGTCGACCGAGAGATAGTGGTCGGAGCGGAACAGGGTCCCCACCCCGTGCTCCTCGCAGGCGGCGGCGATCGCCTGCCAGTCCACCCAGTTCACATCCTCCTGGCCCTCGATCATCAGACAGACATCCATGCCGCTCCTCCTCGTCGGTTCGGGTCCACCCTCCCCTTCTCCCCGTTACTCGCCCGAGTTGAACTCCCAGATCGCGATCCCCAGCATCACCATGCCGAGGGCGAAGACGGTGAAGATCTCCAGCGCCATCGGCACCGTCCAGCCGAACCAGGTGATCCCCGGGTTGAGCGCGGCTTCGGCCTGCTTGCTGAGGTCGAGGTGGCCGAAGATGATGCTGCGCATCGGCGAGACCGCGTAGGTGAGCGGGTCGATGCGGTTGAGGAAGGCGAGCCAGCCGGGCAGTTCGGTGACCGGGAAGAGGGCGCCGGAGATGAAGAACATCGGCATCACGACCAGCTGCATCAGCCCCATGAAGGACTGCATCTGCTTGATCCGCGCCGCCGCCATCACCCCGAAGGCGGTGATGCTGAAGGCCAGCAGCAGCTGCAGCGCGAAGACGCCGAGGATCAGCGAGAGGCTGTAGGGGACGTCGACGGTCCAGGCGAGCGCGATCAGGATCACGCCCTGCAGCGAGGCCACCGTGGCCCCGCCGAAGCACTTGCCGATCACGATCGAGCTGCGCCGCACCGGCGCCACCATCATCTCCCGCAGGAAGCCGAACTCGCGGTCCCAGACGATCGAGGCGGCGGAGAACATCGCCGTGAACATCACCGAGATGCAGAGCACCCCCGGGTAGATGAAGGTCTTCAGGTTGACCCCGTGGGTGCTCGCCGCCGAGAGCTGCTGCAGCCCCGAGCCGAGCACGAAGAGGAAGAGCAGCGGCTGCGCCAGCGAGGTGACGATCCGCACTCGTTCGTTGCGGAAGCGGATCAGCTCCCGCCGCCAGACGACCTTGATCGCCCGCAGCTCGCTGCGGAAGCTGCGCGGCGGCACGCGGACGGTGACGACGGGGGCCGGGGCGCCCACGGTCGCGCTGGCACCCCCGGTGGCGCCGGCCGTCTCCGGCGCGCTCATCGCCGTCCTCCCCCGCCCATCATCTGGGCGGCGAATTTGTTTTTCGTGCGGGCGCCGCCGTCGGACTCTTCGGCATCGCGGATCGTCGTCCCGGTGTGGGACATGAAGACGTCGTCGAGGGTCGGCCGCGAGAGGCTGACCGAGCGGATCGGCATCCCCAGCTCGGCGAACAGGCGCGGCACGAACTCCTCGCCGTCGGGGACGGCGAAGGTGACCGCGCCCTCGGAGACCCCGGCCTCGAGGCCGAAGCGCGCTTCGATCGCCGCGATCGCGGCGCCGTCGTCGTCGGTCTCGATCCGGATCCGGTCCGCCCCGACCTGTTCCTTCAGCGCCTCGGGAGTGTCGAGGGCGACGATCTCGCCGTGGTCCATGATCGCGATCCGCCCGCAGAACTCGGCCTCGTCCATGTAATGGGTCGTCATGAAGATGGTGATGTCCTCGCTCTCCTGCAGCTGGCGGATGTAGCCCCAGATCGAGTTGCGGGTCTGCGGGTCGAGCCCGATCGTCGGCTCGTCGAGGAACAGCACCCGCGGCGAGTGCATCAGCCCGCGGGCGATCTCCAGACGCCGCCGCATCCCGCCGGAGAAGGTCAGCACCTGGCCGTCGCGCCGCTCCCAGAGCCCGACCATCTCCAGCACCTGCCGCATCCGCGGCGCCACCAGCGCCTTCTCGACCCCGTAGAGCTCGGCGTGCAGGCGCAGGTTCTGCTCGGCGCTGAGGTAGCCGTCGAGGGTCGGGTCCTGGAAGACCAGGCCGATGTGGCGGCGCACGTCGTCGCGCGAGGCGACCACGTCGAAGCCGGCGACGGTGGCGCTGCCGCCGCTGGGCTTGGCCAACGTGCAGAGCATGTTGATCGTCGTCGTCTTGCCGGCGCCGTTGGGGCCGAGGAAGCCGAAGACCTCGCCGGCCTCGACCTCGAAGCCGACGCCGCGCACCGCTTCGAAATCGCCGAAGGACTTGCGCAGGTCTTTGACTGAGATGGCGGCAGGCATGCGAGGAGTCCGTACAACGTACGGGACGGCGACCTCGAGCAGCCGATCGGCACCGCGCGGGAGAGTGGCCTCTTAACCGGCGCTCGCCGCGACCAGCGCGGCGAAGGCCTCGAAGCCCGGCGCCGTCCGCTCGACCAGCGCCGACTCGGCGGCGCTCGCCCGCTCGGGCAGAGCGTGGGCTCCCTCGTTGCCCAGTGCCGCCACCGCCTCCTCGATCATCTCCGGCACCGCCAGCCAGGCCTCGACCAGGGCGAGGTCGGCCTCGGGATGGAAGAGCGCGCCCCAGGCGTTGTCGAGGCGGAAGGCCTGGTGCTCGGTCTGGACCGAGGAGGCGAGCGGCTGGGCGCCGTCGGGCAGGTCGAAGACGTCGCCGTGCCAGTGCAGGACCTCGGTGCTGGGCGCGAGCCCGCCGAGCACCGGATCGTCGGCGACGTCGACGTCGATCGGGGCGAAACCGATCTCCGGCTCCTCCCCCGGCCGCACCTCGGCCCCGAGTGCCCGCGCCAGCAGCTGCGCGCCGAGGCAGATGCCAAGCACCGGCAACTCCCGCCGCACCGCCTCCGCCAGCCACTCGCGCTCGGCCGCCAGCGCCGGGAAGCGCTCGACCTCGTCGACGTTCATCGGCCCGCCCATCACCACCGCGCCGGCGACCTCGGCGTGCGCCGGCAGCTCCTGGCCGGCGAGCGGCTTCACGGTCCGCACGCGCAGCTCGGCGCAGGCGTCGAGGATCCGGTGCGGACCCTCCCAGGGAACGTGCTGGATCGCCAGCAGGGTGGGACGCTCCTCGCTCACGCGACCAGGCTAGCCATCGGTCCACCGCCGCGACCGGGTGCCGCCCGGCGCGCTACGGTGGCGCCGTGGCCAAGCTCCCAGAGATCGCCCGCTTCAAGCCTGAGGCCGCGCCGCTGAGGCTCCCCGGCGCTCAGGCGATCGGCCCCACGGCGCGGGCGCCGCTCGGGATCGCCGCGCTTGCCGTCGGGGCCACCGCGATCGGCGCCTTCGCGATCGGCCGGCTCAGCGTCGGTCGCCTCTCGGTCGGCCGCGCCAAGTTCGGCCGGGTCGAGATCGAGGATCTCGAGGTCGGCCGGCTGACCGTGCGTGAGGGGCAGCTACCCGCATGAAGCTGACTCCGCTCGCCCTTGCCGTCCTCGTCCTCGCGGCCTTCGCCGCCCCTGCCCAAGCCATCGGCCCCTCCCCCGAGCTCGGTTCCTGCCAGGTCTTCCCGAACCCGCCGGCTTCGCTCTCGCCGCGCGCCCCGTCCCTCGCCACCCAGGCCGCCTGGAACCAGGACATCTCGAAGGCGCCGCGCGACCCCCGCTCGGCCGCCTACATCGCCAACCTGGCCGGCGGCGGCACCCGCCTGCACCCGGACTTCGGCTCACCTCAGCCTTACGGCATCCCCTTCTCAGTGGTCGGCGCCGGCCAGCCTCAGCTCCCCATCCACTACACCGCCTACGGCGACGAGAGCGACCCCGGGCCGTTCCCCATCCCCGGCCCAGCGCCGATCGAGGGCGGCAACGGCAGCGACGGCGACCGCCACGTGCTCGCCGTCGATACCTCGACCTGCACCCTCTACGAGCTCTACCGCTCCTTCTACAAGCCGACTCCCCAGCCCCACTGGAACGCCGACTCCGGCGCCTCCTGGGATCTCAACTCGGCGGCCCTGCACCCCGAGGGCTTCACCTCCGCCGACGCCGCCGGGCTGCCGATCTTCCCCGGCCTCGTCCGCTACGAGGAAGTCGCCGCCGGCCGCCTCGAACACGCGATCCGCGTCACCTTCGCCAGCACCCGCGACGCCTACGTCCACCCGGCCGTCCACTGCGCCGGCGACACGTCCAGCGCCGCCGCACCGCCCATGGGACTGCGCCTGCGACTCAAGGCCGGCTATGGCCTCGGCGGCTTCAGCGGCCCCGCCCGGACGATCGCCGAAGCGATGAAGCGCTACGGCATGATCGTCGCCGACAACGGCTCCGACTGGTACTTCAGCGGCAGCAGCGACAGCCGCTGGGACGACGACAACCTCAACCAGCTCAAGCGCATACCCGGCAGCGCCTTCGAGGCGGTCAAGAGCGCCGCCGGCATCCACGCCTGCTGAGTCAGCCCCGCGTCCCGCCCTCGCCCCCGTCCGGGGACCAGCCGGGGCCGCGGAACATGTAGCCGAGCCGATGGCGCCAGCTCGCGGCGCCGCGCACGTCGCGGGCGATCGCGGCGAACTCGTGGAAGGCGACCCGGTGCGGCTTGAAGGTACGCAGGTTCTGCGTCAGCCCGTACCGGACCCGCTCCGTCTCCCCCTGGTAGGTGCCGAACAATCGGTCCCAGACGATCAGGATGCCGCCGTAGTTGCGGTCGAGGTACACCTCGTTCGAGCCGTGGTGCACGCGGTGATGGGACGGGGTGTTGAAGACGAACTCGAACGGCGCCGGCAGCCGGCCGATCCGCTCGGTGTGGATCCAGAACTGGTAGATCAGGCTGATCGCCTGCTGCAGCAGGATCATCCAGGGCTGGAAGCCGAGCAGCGCCAGGCCCGCCCAGAACGGCAGCGACGTCATCGGCGTCCAGGTCTGCCGCAGCGCGGTCGAGAGGTTGTAGTGCTGGGAGGAGTGGTGAACCACGTGGCTGGCCCAGAAGACCCGGACCTCGTGATGGATGCGGTGAAACCAGTAGTAGGCGAGGTCGTCGGCGAAGAAGAGGAGGACGTAGGTCCACCATTTGTCGGCGGGCATCCGCAGCGGCGTCAGCTGGTAGAGGCCGGCGTAGACGACGATCACGGCCAGCTTCCAGACCGCGTTGATGGCGACGTTGCCGGCGCCCATCGAGAGGCTGGTGCGGGTGTCCCGCGCCTCGTAGCCGACGAGGTCGTCGTCGGCCGCCAGCCGGAGGGACCAGAGCTCGACCGCCAGCAGCAGCACAAAGGCCGGGATCGCGTAGAGGATCAGCTCGCCCACAGCGGGGACCTTAGATGGAGAGCGGGATCATGCCGCCGCGATATTATTGACTGACGGGTCAATCGACACGAAAGGCTGTCACATGGCGTCCAGCAGCGGCAAGGTCTCCCCGGCGGACTTCCCGCCTCCCGTCGAGGTCGAGAAGGAGTTCGTCAAGCGCGGTCTGGACGGCGCGGATGAGCGGATCGAGATCGGCGTCGCGATCGTCGGCGGCGGCACCGCCGGGCTCGCCTGCGCCAACCGTTTGCTGCAGCTGCTGGCCGACGATCCGGAGACGATGGAGAAGCTGGGCGAGGTCCCGGTCGCGGTGATCGAGAAGGCGAAAACCTGCGGCGGCCACAATCTCTCCGGCGCGGTCATGCGCCCCGGGCCGCTGGAGGAACTCTTCCCCGACCTCAGCCGCGAGCAGTGGCGCCAGCAGGGCTTCGCCTTCGGCGAGGTCGAGAAGGAGGCGATCTACCTCCTCCCCAACGGCAAGCGCAAGCTCCGCATCCCGCCGCCGCCACCGCAGAAGAACCACGGCAACGAGGTGATCTCGGTCGCGGCCCTCTGCCGCTACATGCAGGCCCAGGCCGAGGAGGCCGGCGCCTACCTGCTGACCGAGACCGCGGCGACGCAGCTGATCGTCGACGACGGTGCCGTGGTCGGCGTCCGCTCCGGCGACAAAGGCCGCGGCAAAGAGGGCGAGGAGCAGGGCAACTTCGAGCCCGGGACGGACATCGCCGCCAAGGCGACGGTCCTGGCCGAGGGCTGCTGGGGCCACCTCACCGACGCCGCCGTCGGCGAGTTCGACCTCGACGAGGGCCGCGAGCCCCAGGTCTGGGAGCTCGGGGTCAAAGAGGTCTGGAAGGTGACCAAGCCGCTCGACCGCGTGATCCACACGCTCGCCGGCTGGCCGCTGAAGATCTCCGCCAAGTACCACCAGATCGGCGGCTCCTGGATCTACCCGATGGTGGACGAGAAGACCGGCGACGACCTGGTCTCGATCGGCTTCGTGCTCGACCTCGACTACGCCGACGCGACCAGCTCCGCCCATGACCTCCTGCAGCAGTTCAAGACCCACCCCATGGTCCGCGACATCCTCGACGGCGGCGAGCGGGTTAGCTGGGGCGCCAAGGCGATCCCGGCCGGCGGCTACTGGGCGATGCCGAAACTCTCGGCCCCGGGCGCGGTCCTCTGCGGCGACGCCGCCGGCATGGTCAACCTGGCGGCCCTGAAGGGCGTACACCTGGCGATCCAGTCGGGGATCCTGGCGGCGGAGGCGATCTACGCCTCGCTGAAAGAGGGGACGAACGACTTCTCCGCCTACGAGGAGGCGATCGCCGACTCGATCGTCGGCAAGGAACTGCACGAACAGCGCAACACCCGCCAGCCCTTCCAGAAGGGGCTGATCAAAGGCGGGCCGCTGGTCAACCTGATGATCGCGACCAAGGGCCGCTTCCCCGGCGGCCGCTGGAAGATCCACCGCAACGACGCCCAGCCGATGTTCGTCGGCAAGACCAGGGAGGGCTACCTGACCCCGGACGGCAAGTACACGTTCGACAAGCTCTCCAGCGTCTTCATCAGCGGCAACGCGACCCGCGACGACGCGCCCAACCACATCCGCGTGCAGAAGCGGGTGCCGCGGGAGATCGCCGAGACCTGGGCCTACATGTGCCCGGCCGGCGTCTACGAGATCCCCGAGGACGCGCCCGCCGAGGGCGAGGTCGACGTGATCGTCAACTACACCAACTGCGTCCAGTGCGGCGCGATCACCGCCAAGGGCGGTCGCCTGACCCCGCCCGAGGGCGGCGACGGCCCGCTCTACCAGAACACCTAGAGCTCGACCGCGTCGCCGATCGGCAGCCAGCGGACGCTGTCGCGGAAGCTCTGGGGAGCGCCGACGAACTCGGCTTCGATCGCGTCCCGTCCCTGGCGGAAGTGCTTCCAGCCCTCGTAGTGGATCGGGATGGCGGTGCGGGGGCGAATCTGGCAGCAGAGCTCGACCGCCTCGCTCGCGGTCAGCGTGTAGCGCAGCGGGCCGGTGACGGGGAATTTGACCCCGCCGAGGTGGACGATCGCGGTGTCGACCTCGAGCCGGTCGGCGACCTCGCGGACGCCGTCGTAGAGGACGGTGTCGCCGGAGATCCAGAGCACGCCGTGCTCCTGGCCCTCCCAGCGCAGGGCGAAGCCGACGACCTCGCCGACGATCGGGTGGCTCAGCGGCGGCCCGTGGCGGCAGGGCGTCGCGGTCACCTCGATCGGAGTCTTGCCGGGCGCTTCCAGGGTGGTCGATGCCCAGGCGGCGAGCCCGCGGGCGTTGCCGCCGAGCCGCTTCGCGCCGGGCACCGTGGTGACGACGGCCCCGGCCGAAGGCAGCAGCGCCCTGCCGGCGTCGTCGAGGTTGTCGTCGTGGTGGTCGTGGGAGAGCAGGACCGCGTCGATCGGCCCGATCGCGTCGGCGCCGATCGCCGGCCCGGCCAGCTTGCGCGAGCTCGTGCCCCAGCCGAAGTTGTATTTGCGGCCGGGCGCGTCGAAGGTCGGATCGGTGAGCAGGCGCCAGCCTCCGACCTCGATCAGGACGGTCGGGCCACCGACGTGGGTGATGCGGATTCCCTCCATGCGCGCGGTCATTATCGTGTCAACGGGCCAGGGACCACATGCAGACCTCTTCCAGCAGCCGATTCCGCAACCGCGGCGAGCTCCGTGCCGCCGCGGCGGTGCTGCTCTGCGCGACCGCCGCACTGGGCATCTGTGCGCAGGCCGGCGCGGCCGAGCGAAGCCCGGAAGCGGACGGGTTCGACGCCCTCGGCCGGACCGTCCTGACCGCGGTCGCCACGGCCACGCATGCGGACGCGGCGCTCGGCTCGCTCGGCGACGGCCTGGCGATGATCGAAGCGCGCCGCCGGATCGACGCCCGCGCCGCTACGGCGAAGAGCGCGCCGCCGGCCGAGGAAGCGCAAGCGCCGCCGGTCCCCACCGATCCCTCGAAGATGCCGCCCGCCTCAGCCGGCTCCAACGGCACCGCGGTCCAGCGCCACAGCGCCGCCGACGGCGAGAAGATCTTCGCCCACACCCGTGCCGGCGGCGACGGCTCGACCTCGATCCTGCTGACCGGCATCGCCCTGCCCCCGCCCGATGCCCCGCAGGCGGTCAAGGACGTGATCAACAACGCCAACACGATCGTCGGCCGCCCCTACGTCTGGGGCGGCGGCCACGGCTCCTTCTACTCCCAGGGCTACGACTGCTCGGGCTCGGTCAGCTTCGCCCTCTTCGGCGGCGGCCTGATCCCGGAACCGCTCACCTCCAGCTCGCTCGAGGGCTGGGGCGCGCCCGGTCCCGGCAAGTGGATCACCGTCTACGCCAACGCCGGCCACACCTTCGCCGAGATCGCCGGCCTGCGCTGGGACACGGTCGGCGACGAGCAGGGCACCGGCCCCCGCTGGCACCTCGCCCCGGCTTCAGGCGACGGCTTCGTCGTCCGCCACCCGCCGGGTTACTGAGAGGTCGGCCGGGCTTCGGCCGGCGACGGACGCCTCCAGGCGAACACAATGCGAACCTCGCAGCGCGGATCGAGGCCAGCGTGGTGTCGCTGACGTGCTCAACCCACACCGCTTGACCCGCCGTGCCATCTCGCGGTCGACCCCGCCGTCGGCAGCGGCGCGGGCCCCGATCGCCCTCATCACGGGGCCAACCGGGTAGAGGCCCTACGATGCGCCCCGTGCTGCGTATCGGCCTCTTCGCGATCGCGCTAGCCGCGACGCTGGTCGGTTGCGGTGGCGGCTCGGGGGACGCGACCGACCAATTGCACGCGCTGGAGCACTATCGCTGCGAAGTCGCCGGGATCAAAGTTCAGCTGCGGGGGTTAGAGGCTGGCATCTCCGCGACCAAGAGGGAGTTCGAAGCAACCAACCCCGGGCGGGGTCGGCAGCAGATCCTGCGGTCGATGGAGGAAAACGCCCGCTTGATCCACCAGCAGCTGCCGTTGCTCGAACGGTGCACGCAGAATGCCCTCCGTGAAGCCGAAGGCAAGCCCGTACACGAGCCGCTGCCAACGCGCACGGTCGTCGCCCATCGCCTCGGGCCTCCGCGGGTCGAGCCCGGCGAGCAGGCTCTGCCCGCGAGTCCCTGTCAGGCGTACGGCAAGAACGGGACGACGACTATCTATATCTATCCCGATGCAGGGGGCTGCGCCCGGGTCGCGCCGGGAGAACGTCTGCGGGTCGCAAATGAGACCGGGATCGGGAGCCCCGCCGCCGCGGTCGGGGTGCGAGTCCTGCTGGGCGCCTACGAGCTGTGGCTGGGGCCGGATCAGGAAGGCCTGATCCCCGCCCCGGTCGAGACCTACCTCGGCCGCGGCTCGCACCAGGTGGGGGCCGCCGGAGGGATCGGGGGGAAGGTGCTCCTCCTGCCCAGGGTCTGCGCGGTCCGCCCCCCGGCCAAGCCCGGCGAAGAACTCTGCTTCACCAATTGAGTGATCGATGAGGAGATTGCCCTGCTGGTCGCCCACCCGCGGGAGATGATCGCGAACGGCAATGCGCAGATGTGCGAGGCGCCTTCTTGCCTGCGATTCGACCACCCTCAGGGTCAGCGCCCCCGGCAGGATTCGAACCTGCGACATCCGGCTTAGAAGGCCGGCGCTCTATCCAGCTGAGCTACGGGGGCTCGGTCCTGCCGAATTCTCTCTGGTCGCGTTCGATCCTGTCGTTGACGCCGCTTCTGAGGTCATGCTGCCCACGCCTTGGAATTCCAAACCGGAGGATCGATGCGAGCCCTGCGCAGCAAGCTGACCTACGCGAACGTGATCTCGACCCTCTGCCTGTTCCTGCTGCTCGGCGGCGGCGCGGCGATGGCCGCCGGCAAGCTGGCGCGAAACAGCGTCGGCACCAGGCAGATCAAGAACGCCGCGATCACCGGGCCGAAGATCAAACGGGCGAGCATCGAAGCGACCAAGCTGACCGCGCTCGCGACCTCAACCCTGAAGGGCGCGACCGGTCCCAGAGGTCCGAAAGGCGCCACCGGCGCCAAAGGCGTGGCCGGCGCGAAAGGCGAGCGCGGCCCGGTCGGTCCGCAGGGACCGCAGGGGCCGACCGGCACCTTTGCCGCACCGGAAGCGCTGCGCGTGGTCGGGGCCGCCGATCAGCCCGCCTTCGGCGCCGGCTGGGAAAACTTCAATCCCAGCACTCGCCCGCCGGCTGCCTTCTACCTCGATCGCCAGGGCATAGTCCACCTACAGGGAGAGGTGACGCGCGCCAGCGGAACGGGGGCGCAGGTCTTCGTGCTTCCGGCCGGGTACGCGCCGGAACTGCAGCAGACCTTCCCGGCGGTCGGGAATAGCGGCACGCTCGCGGTGATTTCGATCGAACCCAACGGCGAAGTCCATTTCAATTCGGGCGACCCCGGCGTCCTGCACCTCAACGGCGTCACCTGGCGCGCCGGGAAGTAGCCACCCTTTCCGGGCCCCCGGGCGCCGATCGCATAGCCTCATCCCCATGCCCACGGTCGAGCTAGCCGGGACGGAGCTGCACTACGAACGCGCCGGATCCGGCGCGCCGCTGCTGCTGATCCAGGGAATGAGCGCGAACCACATGGCCTGGGGCCGACCCTTCTCCTCGCTGCTCGAGCAGAGCTTCGAGGTGATCTCCTTCGACAACCGCGGCATCGGACTCTCCAGGCGCGTCACCGAGGCCTTCTCGATCGCCGAGATGGCTGCCGACACCGCCGACCTGCTCGACGCCCTGGAAATCGACAGCGTTCACGTGCTGGGGATCTCGATGGGCGGCATGATCGCCCAGGAGCTGGCCCTGGCCCATCCCGAGAAGCTGCGCTCGCTGACCCTCGGCTGCACCTATTGCGGCGGCGAGGGCTCACAGCTGATGGACCCCGGCGACTTCCAGGGACTGGTCGAGGCGATGGCCTCGGGCGACGCCCAGCGGGTCTTCCGGGCGATGTACGAGCTCAACCTCTCCCCCGGCTTCCGCGCCGAGGAGAGCCGCTACGGCGACTTCACGACGATGGCCGAAGCCCTGCCCGCCCCGCGCGAGACGATCGGGCTGCAGGTGCAGGCGATCGCCGCCCACGACACCCGCGGCCGCCTGCCGGGCATCGCCACCCCCACCCTCGTCATCCACGGCACCGTCGACCGCGTCCTCGGCTACCCGAACGGCCCGCTGATCGCTTCGCTGATCCCCGGTGCTCGCCTCGAGACCCTCGAGGGCGTCGGCCACATGTTCTGGTGGGAGCAGCCCGAGCGCAGCGCCGAGCTGGTCCGCGAGCACGCGCTCGCCGCCGCCTGAGCTCCCGCGGCGCTACGCGCCGGCGCAGCCGGCCGGATCGAGCTTGCCGTCGACCTTGAAGACGAAGTCGGGCTGGGGCACGATCTTGGGCTCGGCGATGACCAGCTTCAGCGCCGGGTCGTCCTTCACCCAGCGGTAGATCGGGTACGAGTATTCGGCGCTCGGGGAGTCCTGGGTGAATTCGCTGATGATCAGGTAGTCGTAGTCGCCGGCGTTGATCTGGCGGCGAAAGGCCTGGCAGGTGGTGGCGAGCCGGTAGGTGCCGTGGGGTCCCGGCACGCCGATGTATTTGACGTGGTTGTCGAGATGCGCGCCGTAGAACCCGTACTGGCCGAAGATGATCTCGCTGGAGCCGGAGATGCCGATCCGCTGGTGCCACAGGCCGCGGGCGAAGTCGTAGGCTTTCTGCGGCCCCCCTTCGCCCAGGAACAGGGTCGACTTCGTGTAGTGGTGGTCGGCGTACTGGACCTGCTGCGCCCGCCCGAGCACCACCGCGAACAGCAGCACCACGGCCGCGACCACGGCGACGAGCCCGCGGCTGAACTGGCCGCGCACCCGTCCCAGGACCAGCCCGGCCGGCACCCAGACCAGCGCCAGGGTGATGAAGATCGTCCCGAAGATGTAGCCCGTGTACCAGCGCGGCGTCGTCAGCACCGTGATCGTGTAGACCCCGGCCAAGAACAGCAGCGTCTGCCAGGCGCGCTTGTCGGGGGCCCGCAGCGGCCGCGCGATCGGCAGCAGCGCCATCGCCAGCACCAAGCCCGGGACCAGGTAGCGGGTGTTGGTGAAGAAGCCGGTCGGCGAGCCGTCCTGGCCGGCGGCGGTCAGCGGCGTGAAGAGGTAGACGAAGGCGGTGGCCAGCGCCGCCCCTGCGATCACCTGCAGGATCCGGTTGCGCGAGCGCACGACGATGAAGACGGCGGCGGCGACGGCGACGATCAGGATCAGCGGCCAGAGCGGACCGAAGGCGTTGTCGAGCTGGGGGAAGAACCACCTGCGGTAGATCGTCGGGTCGGTGAGATAGTGCGCCACCGCGAAGCGCGGCCGCGGGTCGAGGGGCATCTGGTCCGGCGTCGGCAGGTGCAGCGGGCCGAATTTGGTGATCGGGATCGGGTTGCCGCCGGTCTTGATCGCCGCTCGCAGGTACCAGTAGCCGCCGACCACGAGCATCGGCGCGGCCATCACCCAGGCGGTGGTCCAGCGCCGCCCGCGGCCGCTGAAGAGGACGACCCCGATCGTGATCGCGACCACCGGGATCAGGAACGTGTACTTGACCGAGCCGGCCAGCCCGGCGGCGATCCCGGCCATCACCAACGGCCCCCTGTCGAGCAGCGGCGCGTCGTGCTCGGGCGCGTCCTGCACCGCCCCGACCGCCGGCGCGCGCCGCTGGTGGCCGTTGATCAGGAAGGCCGCGAAGGCGATCAGGAAGGCCAGCCCCATGATGTCGTTGCGCCCCTCGCCCGGCTGCGTCTCGATCATCACCCCGGCGTCGAGCACGATCGCGCCGGCGACCAGCGTCGCCGGCCCGACCTTGTAGGGCCGGCCGACGCACCAGGCCGCGAGCAGCGCGATCGCCAGCCAGAAGAGGTTGATCAGCGGCGAGAGCCAGTCGCTCTTGAAGAGGACGATCGCGGAGCCGTGGATCAGCTCGGTGCTCTGGGGGTAGAACCAGGCGGCCAGCCGCAGCGGATCGGTGAAGTGCAGGTGGACCGTCGAGTGTTCCTGGGCGATCCCGGCCGCGAAGGGCATGTGGTACCAGGTGGTGTCGCCGCCGAACATCCCCACGTCGAGGTTGAGCTGGGAGGGGAAGGACCACTCGGCGACCGTGAAGGAGGCGACCGCGAGGGCGATCAGCAGCGCCGCCGTCCCCACTTTCGGCGCCGGCACTTCCTGCCCGTCGCGGGGCGCCATGCGCCGTCCGAGCAGTGCCGAGCCGAGCCCGACGGCGATGCAGAAGAGGACGATCCAGCCCAGCCGCAGCTGACTGACCGTGCCGAGGATCTCCAGCGAGATCACCAGCAGCGCGACCGCGATCGTGGCGTCGGCGAGCCGCGCCAGGGCGCCGGAGAATTCCGGCACGATCCAGCGCCGCAGCCAGTAGCCGCCGAGGCCCAGCGCCGCGACGATGCCGATGACGGCGACGCAGCCGCCTATGTAAGAGCCGAAGGAGGGTGCCACGGGCGCGTGATGCTATTCGGCGCGCCCACGGCACCCCGCCGCGGTCAGGACGCGGGTGCCGGGATGCGGCAGGTGACGCCGGTCCCGGCCAGGCCGCAGTAGCCGTTCGGCACCTTGTGCAGGTACTGCTGGTGCGGCTCCTCCGCGAAGTAGAAGGGCCCGGCCGGCTCGACCTCGGTCGTGATCGGCTCCTTGCCGGCCGCCCGCAAGTCGGCGTCATAGGCCGCCTTCGCCATCTCCGCCGTCGCCTTCTGGGCGTCGTCGACGTAGTAGATGCCCGAGCGGTACTGGGTGCCGACGTCGTTCCCCTGGCGCATCCCCTGGGTCGGGTCGTGCTCCTCGAAGAAGACCTTGAGCAGATCGGCGTAGGAGACCTTCGCCGGGTCGAATGCGACCAGGACCGACTCCGCGTGACCGGTGCGCGCCGAGCAGACCTCGTCGTAGGTGGGGTTCGGCGTGGTCCCGTTCTGGTAGCCGACCGCGGTCGTGTAGACGCCGTCCAGCTCCCAGAACAGGCGCTCCGCCCCCCAGAAGCAGCCGAGCGCGAAGTAGGCCGTCTCGATCCCCTCCGGGAACGGCGGCTCGATCGGGGTGCCGAGCACCGCGTGGGTCTCGGGAACGGCGAAGGCGGGCTCGCTGCGACCGGGCAGCGCGTCCTCCGGGGCGGGCATCCGCGTCTTCTCAGGATTCAGCATCGTCATCAGCTTTCCAAGTCTGTTCATGTCGTTTCCTCCTTGCCACTGAGGCTACGGCAGAGGTCTGACGAGCCTGTGAACTACTAGGAGGGTCTAGCGAACTCGTAGCTGACGCCGGTCAGCTCCTCGGAGACGGCCCAGAGCCGCGCCGCCACCGCCTCGTCGCGCCCGGCCGCGGTCGAGCCGACGACGCGTGGGTGCCCCCGCTGCTCCTCGAACCCGTCGGGGCCGATGAAGAGGCCGCCGTCGAGGTTGGGCCGCGTCGCCGCATAGAGCTCCGGCAGAGCGCCCATCTCGGGGCTCTGGCCGACGAGGAGGTTGGTCACCTTCATGACCGCGCGGTCGACCAGCGGCGGCGCCGCCGTCTGCAGGTTGGTCGACGCGTAGCCGGGATGGGCGGCCAGGCTCTTGACCGAGGAGCCGGCGGCCCGCAGCCGCTTGTCGAGCTCGCGGGCGAAGAGGAGATTGGCGAGCTTGGACTGCCCGTAGGCGCGCCAGCGGAAGTAGTGACGCTCGCCCCCGAGGTTGTCGAAGGCGATGCGGCCGAATTTGTGGGCGGTGCTGCTGACCGTGACCACGCGCGCGTCCTCCCTCCCCTGCATCTCCGCCAGCAGCAGGCCGGTGAGGGCGAAGTGGCCGAGGTGGTTGGTGCCGAACTGCAGCTCGAAGCCGTCGACGGTCCGCCGCCGCGGCGGCGCCATCACCCCGGCGTTGTTGATCAGCAGGTCGAGGCCGTCGCGCCCGCCGGCGAAGCGCGCGGCGAAGGCGCGCACCGAGGCGAGGCTGGAGAGGTCGAGCTCCTCCAGATCCACCGCGGCGCCGGCGACCCCGGCCCGGATCGAGGCGAGCGCCTCCTCCCCCTTCTCGAGGTTGCGGCAGGCAAGCGTCACATTCGCCCCGGCCGCGGCCAGCGCCTCGGCGGCGGCGAGCCCGAGTCCGCTGTTGGCGCCGGTGACGATCGCCGTCCGGCCCGTCTGGTCGGGAATGTCCGCCGCGGTCCACCTCTCAGCCATCGACCGACCGTAGACGATTGCCACCGCCGGGGGGAAGGGATACGGTCCACCCGTGGGTTGCCTCGTCGTCCTCTTCGCCTTCATCTCGCCGCGGCTGGCGCTGTTCGCGCTCTGGCTCTTCAGCGATCTGCTCAGCCGTGCCTTCGACAGCTGGTTCGTGCCCTTCCTCGGCTTCTTCCTGCTGCCCTGGACGACGCTCGCCTACGCCGCGATGTGGAGCAGCTCCAACCGGGTCTCGGGCTTCGAGTGGTTCATCGTCATCCTCGCCTTCGTCGTCGACCTCGGCTCCTATGCGAGCCGGGGCCGGACGCGGCGCGCCCGCGCCTGAGCGACGCCCGCTGGGTCAGTGGGCGTGCGGATAGGAAAGACGCACGTGCGTCTTGGCGATGACGACGAAGGGCCGCTCGCTGACCTTGCCGTCGATCAGCGAGGTGATTTCCACGTTCGTCAGCGAGACGAACTGCAGGTCCCCGCGGTTGAGCGAATCCGAGAACCGGCTCTGGTAGCCGGCCGGTGGCAGGGTGACGTCGCCGACGATCAGATGCCGGTCGGTTTCGAACACCGCCCGCTCGACGCGCCGCTCAATGTTGTCTCCCTCGTTGATCATTCCCACACCTATCGACACAATCCCCTCCAAACCCATCGAACAAACGTCCAGTTTGACCACGGAACAGAGGAGTTCGCCGAGCGGAGTCCCCCTCCTGCGTCGATAGTCGGGGCGCCCGGATTCGAACCGAGGACCTCGGCCACCCAAAGGCCGCGCGCTACCAGGCTGCGCCACACCCCGACCGGCTCAGTCTAGAGTGACCCCGATGGCCGACGTGCGTCCCTTCAAGGCGTTGCACTACGACCTCGGCAAGGTCGGCTCGCTCGATGCGGTCGCCGCTCCGCCCTATGACGTGATCGACGCCGCCGGACGGGCGGCGCTGCTGCGGCGCTCCCCCTACAACGCGGTCGCGATCGACCTGCCGAAGCCGTTCGATCCCGCCGACCCGGCGAGCGACCCCGATGGCGACCCTTACGAGGGCGCGGCGCGGACGATCGACGCCTGGCGGCGCGACGGCGCCCTGGTCGCCGACGAGGAGCCGTCGCTCTGGGCCCTGACCCAGGACTACGCCGCTCCCGATGGCTCCAGCCACAGCCGCCACGCGATCCTCGCCCGGGTGCGGGTGGAGGACTACGAGAGCGGCGGCATCCGCCCGCACGAGCGCACCCACCCCGGGCCGCTGCTGGACCGGCTCGAGCTGACCCGGGCGACCGGCCTCAACCTCTCGCCGATCTTCTCGCTCAGCAGCGAGGACGCCTGGCCGCTGGTCGAGCCGGCCCTCGCCGCCGAGCCCTGGGGCGAGGCGACCGACGAGACGGGGACGGTCAACCGCGTCTGGCAGGTGACCGACGCGGCGGTCCACGCCGCGGTCGGCGAGCGCCTGGCCGGAGCCGAACTGCTGATCGCCGACGGCCACCACCGCTATGAGACCGCCCGCGCCTACCGCGACGAGGTCGGCGGCGAGGGCCCGCACGACTACACGCTGATGGCGCTGACCGGCCTCGACGATCCCGGCCTCACCGTCTTTCCCACCCACCGCCTGCTCTCCGGCCTCGCCGCCGACCCCGAGCGCCAACGCCGGCTCGGCGCCGGCCTGCGCGAGCTGTTCGAGATCGAGGAGGTCGCGGTCGCCGAGATCGATCCGGCCGGCGCGGAGGGGGTCGGCGTCTTCGGCCTCTACGACGACTTCCACAAGCAGGCCTTCCGACTGAGGCTGAAAGACGTCGCCGCCCTCGACCGCCGACTCGCGGGCAAGCCGGAGCCCTACCGCCGCCTCGACTCGGCGATCCTCGAGACGCTGGTCTTGAAGGACCTGGCCGGGATGTCCGACGAGGACATCGACGAGCGCCGCGGGCTTGAGTACGCGAAGAGCATCCCGGACGCCCTGGCGATGGTCGACGGCGGCGGGTTCGACCTCGCCTTCATCCAGCGCCCGGTCCCGGTCGAGCAGGTCCGCGCCGTCGCCGCGACGGCCGAGAACATGCCGCCGAAGTCGACCTACTTCTTCCCCAAGGTGATGACCGGGATCGCCTTCAACCCGGTGCGCTGAGCCGCCGCATAGGATCGAACCGTGGTCAAGATCTACACCAGGAAGGGCGACGACGGCACCACCTCGCTCTGGTACGGCGGCCGCGTCCCCAAGCACCATGGCCGCACCGAGGCCTACGGCTCGCTCGACGAGGCCTGCTCGCTGCTCGGCGTCGCCCGCGCCCTCTGCGGCCCCGACGACTCCGAGCTGGCGGCCGACGTCCTCCGCCTCCAGGACGACCTCTTCGTCGCCGGCGCCGAACTGGCGACGGCGCCGGAGGCGGCCGCGCGGCTCGAAGACGGCGTCAGCCGCGTCACCGAGCCGATGGTGGCCGAGCTCGAGCGGCTGATCGATCGCTACATGGACGAGGTGACGCTGCCGCCCAAGTTCGTCATCCCCGGCGGCAACCGGCTCTCCGCCCAGCTCGACGTCGCCCGCACCGTGATCCGCCGGGCCGAGCGCCACATCTCCGCCCTGGCCGAGGCGGGCGAGCTCAACGGCGAGACCGTGATCCATTTCGTCAACCGCGCCTCCGACCTGGCCTACGCGATGGCCCGCTGGGCCGACGTCGACGACCCGGCCCTGTTCGAGGGCCGGGGCAAGGGCTGAGCGTGAGGGTCGTCGCCCGCCGCACCGCGGGGTTCGCCCACGAGGTCGACCTCGAGGGCGGCCACACCCTCCTCGTCGACGAGCCGGAGGAGCGCGGCGGCACCGACACCGGGGCCCGCCCGACCCAGCTGCTCGCCGCCAGCCTCGCCGGCTGCACCGCGATCACGGTCGAGATGTACGCCGACCGCAAAGGCTGGGACGTCGGCGCGATCGAGGTCGACGTCGATGTCGCCTACGACGGTCCCGTGCCCTCCACCTACGCGGTGGCGCTGAAGCTGCCGCCGCAGCTGAGCGAGGAGCAGCGCCGATTGCTGCTCCGGATCGCGGCCAAATGCCCCGTGCACAAGATCCTGGTCGGCGAGGCTTCGGTCACCGTCACCGAGCGGCTCGAGGTGGCGTAGATGGACCTCGGCCTCGCCGGGCGCGCCTGCGTCGTCACCGGCGCCAGCCGCGGCATCGGCCGCGAGACGGCGATCGGCCTCTGCGCCGAGGGGGCAAGCGTGCTGCTGGTCGCGCGCGGCGAGGAACGACTGCGCGAGGTCCAGGAAGAGGCTGTCGGGGCCGGCGCCAAGGCCGGCGGCCGTGCCGCGGTTCTCGCCCTCGACGTCACCCTCGCCGACGCCGGGGAGCGCATGCTCGCGACCGCGACCGAATACTTCGACGGCCTCGACGTCCTCGTCAACAACGCCGGCGCCGCCAGCTGGCGCGACCTCGACGACGTCCCCGACGAGGACTGGCGCGCCCAGTACGAGCTCAACGTGATGGCGCCGCTGCGGGCGATGCGGGCCACCGCCCCGGCGATGGCCGAGCGCGGCTGGGGCCGCGTCGTCAACGTCTGCTCGACCGCCGGCAAGCGCCCCTCCTCGGCGATGCCGGAGTACTCGGTCGCCAAGGCCGCCGAGCTCTCGCTCTCGCGCCTCTTCGCCGACCGCTACGCGAAGCAGGGCGTTCTCGTCAACGCGATCTGCCCCGGGCCCGCCGAATCGGAGATGTGGATGGACCCGGGCGGCCTGCTCGACCAGTCCCAGGCGCTGAGTGGCGCGGCCAGCCGCGAGGAGGCGCTGGCCGCAGCCGGCGCCAAGCGCCCGATCGGCCGCCTCGCCGACCCAACCGAGATCGCCGCCGCCATCGTCTTCCTCTGCTCCGACCGCGCCTCCTACGTGGCCGGCGCCGCCTGGTCGGTCGACGGGGGCACCGTCCAAGTAATCATCTGATGGCGGGCGCGCTCGCGCTGCTGCGCGACCGCCCCCGCTTCCGGGCCCTCTGGGCGGCGCTGGCCCTCTCCTACACCGGCTCCGGCGCGGCGCTGACGGCGCTCATCCTCTACGTCCAGCAGACCCGCGGCACCGGCACCGCGGTGGCAGCACTGCTGATCGCCGAGACGGTCCCGCGCCTGCTCGGCCCGCTCGCCGGCAGCCTCGCCGACCGGGTCGACCTGAGGCAGCTGATGATCGGCGCCGACCTCGGCCAGGCGGCGCTCTTCGCGGCGCTCGCCTTCCTCCCCCCGTTCGCGGCGATCCTCGCCCTGGCGGCGCTGACCTCGACCCTGCAGACCGCCTACGGCCCCGCCCGCACCGTCGCCGTCCCCGCCCTCGTCGAGGACTCCGAGCTGCTCCAGGCCAACAGCCTCACCGGCGTCGCCGCGAACCTCTTCGTCGGGATCGGCCCGCTGGTCGGAGGTGCTCTCTTCGCGATCGGCGGCGCCGCGGCGGTGATGGCGCTCAACACCGCCACCTTCCTGCTCTCGGCTTTGTTGACCCGGCGGATCCCGGCGCTGCCGCCGGAGCAGCGCGAGCAGGCCGGCGAGGCGCGCGAGCCGTTCTTCGCCTCTGCCCGCACCGGCCTGCGCTACGCCCTCGCCAACCCGGTGACCCGGACGATCACGCTGACGATCCTCTTCATGTTCGCCTTCCTCTCGATCGACAACGTCGCCCTCGTCTTCCTCGTCCGCGACACGCTCGGTGGCGGCGCGGTCGCCTACGGGCTGATCTCGGCGGCGTTCGGCGCCGGCATGCTGGTCAGCTCGTTGGGAATCATGCGCGGCTCCGACTTCGGAGCGCCGCGCCTCTACCTGCTCGGTGTCGGGCTCAGCTCGCTCGGCGCCCTGCTGACCGGCTTCGCTCCGACCCTGCTGCTCGCCGCCGCGATCCAGCTGGTCTGCGGCGGCGGCAACGGCATCGAGATCGTCGCCGGCGACACCGCCTTCCAACAAGGCGTTCCACGCCACCTGCTCGGCCGCGTCTACGGCCTCACCTCGACCGCGGTCGGCATCGGCACCGGCATCGCGATGGTCCTCGGCGGCTTCCTCGTCGACGCCACCTCCCCCCGCATCGCCTTCCTCGTCGCCGGCGTCGGCGGCCTGCTCGTCACCGCCATCGCCGCCCCGACCCTGCTGCGGGCGCGATGATCCCGAGCATGGAAGAGCTCTCCCGGCGCCTGCTCACTCCCGCGGAGGCGGCGGCGATGGACGCGCACGGCGGCACCGACGCCGCGGTGCTGCTGGCGCTCTACGGGTGGCCGCGGGAGCCAGGGCTGATCTTCACCGAGCGCCGCGCGGACCTGCGCCGACATGCCGGCGAGATCTCATTCCCGGGCGGGCGCCGGGACGAGATCGACGCCGACCTGGCGACGACGGCGTTGCGCGAGGCGGAGGAGGAGATCGCGCTCGAGCCGACCCGGGTCGAGCTGGTCGGCGCCCTGCCGCCGGTCTCGACCTTCGTCACCGACTACCGCGTCCATCCCTTCGTCGGCCTCGTCGCCAACCCGACCGAGCTGGGCCTGGCGCCCAACCCGACCGAGGTCGAGACCGTCCTCACCTTCTCGCTGGAGCTGCTGCGCGAGGGCTACGAGATGCGCCGCCTGGTCCGCCGCGGCGTCCCCATCCGCACCCCCACCTACGAGGTGGAGGGGCAGCTGATCTGGGGAGCCACGGCGCGAATCCTCGGCGATCTGCTGGATCGGGTCTGAGGCGACCCCGGTTACGACGCCTCAGACGGCTGCGGGACAATGCGGATGTAGGGACGCGGCTCCTCCCAGCCATCCGGGTAGATCTCCTTGGCCTGGTCGTTGGAGACCGAGCCGGCGATGATCACGTCGTCGCCCTGCTGCCACTGGGCCGGGGTCGCGACTTTGTGCTTGGCGGTGAGCTGCAGCGAGTCGATCACCCGCAGGACCTCGTCGAAGTTGCGCCCGGTCGTCATCGGGTAGATGAGGATGAGTTTTATTTTCTTGTCGGGGCCGACGACGAAGACGTTGCGGACGGTCTGGTTGTCGGCGGGAGTGCGATCCTCTGCGCTGCCGGTGACGTTGGCCGGCAACATCCCGTAGAGGCGCGCGACGTTGAAATCCGCGTCACTGATGATCGGGTAGTTGGGCGCCATGCCCTGGGTGTCCTCGATGTCCTTGGCCCACTCCTGGTGCCGGTCGAGCGGGTCGATCGAGAGGCCGATGATCTTGACGCCGCGCTTGGCGAACTCGGGCTCGATGCTGGCCATGTAGCCGAGCTCGGTCGTGCAGACCGGGGTGAAGTCCTTCGGGTGGGAGAACAGGACGGCCCACGAATCGCCGATCCAGTCGTGGAACTTGATCCGGCCCTCGGTCGTGTCGGCCTCGAAGTCTGGTGCTACGTCGCCTAGTTGCAACGCCATGGGACAGCTCCTCTCGCGTCTGTCAGGATTTACCTAAATTCCTATCCGAGTTTAACTATTACCCTCTCGCGGCCGGAGAAAGCAGTCCCAGAGCCAGATCCATCATTCCCTGGGCCCAGGGGACCGGGTCCTCCGGTTCGGAGCTGACGATCGCCACGGGGATCCGCCAGGTGCCCGAGGCGGTGCGCACGAGCTCGGTGCCGGCTTCGAGCAGGCCAGGGTCGACAGTGCCGACCGCCTCGTAGACGAGGCCCCGCACGGGAGTGTCGACGAGCTTTTCCAGCAGCCGCTCCAGTCGCGGTCCGTGGGTCGCCGCGATCGCCTCGGGCTCCCCCCCGGCGGAGCCGAGCAGGTGGAAGACGACCGCGACGTCGCCGACCTGCTCGAGCACCGTGCCGACCCGGTCGGGATCGGCGAGCGCCGGCTCGATCCCGGCCGCCTCGATCGCTGTCAGGCCCTCCGCGTAGCGGCTGGTTCCGCGCACCGCCCAGCCGGCGCCCAGGAGCCGCTGTCCCAGTTCCCTGCCACGACAGCCACAGCCGATGATCAGCGCTCGCGCCAAGGGCCCGAGGCTACGCGGCGCGGCGTTCCGCGGCGCGCTGCCTCTGCGCCTCCGCCCGCCGGCGCTGCTCGGCGGTCGCGCCGGGGCCGGGACGGCTGTGGGTGTGGCCCGCATCGACCTCGGCTCCGCACTCAGAGCAGGTGGGGACCATGTGGAAGGGCTTGCCGCAGGCGTCGTGCACGGTCTCCAGCGGGGGGCCGGCGGGGCCGGCGGTGTAGCGGTCGCCCCAGGCCAGCATCGCCAGCAGCACCGGCTGCAGGTCGCGCCCCTTCTCGGTCAGGCGGTATTCGAAGCGCTCTGGATGCTCGCTGTAGCGCCGCCGCTCGGCGATGCCCTCCTCGACCAGGCTCGCGAGCCGCTGGCTGAGCACGTTGCTCGCCACGCCTAGCGACTCCTGGATCTCGTCGAAGCGGCGGCGGCCGAGGAAGAGGTCGCGCAGGACCAGCAGCGCCCAGCGCTCGCCGAGGAAGGAGAGGGGACGAGCGACGGAGCAGTTCAGATCGGCAAAGGCCTTGATCGCCATAGCCCCAGTCTAGTCAGTTACTTTTCTTTTGCAAGCCATTGCTGCTACGGTGACTTTTGAATTGCAAGCGAGTTGGAACGGAGCAGCATGGAAAAGCGCTGGAAGGTCCTCACGATCACCTCGGTCGGCCTCTTCATGGCCAGTCTCGACCTCTTCATCGTCAACATCGCCTTCCCGGACATGGCAAAGGACTTCAGCGGCGCCTCCCTGCCCAGCCTCTCCTGGGTGCTGAACGCCTACGCGATCGTCTTCGCCGCCCTGCTCGTCCCCGCCGGCCGCATCGCCGACCGGGTCGGCCGCAAGCGCATCTTCATCTCCGGGCTACTGCTCTTCGCCGGTGCCTCCGCCCTCTGCGCGCTCGCCCCCTCGCTCGACGTTCTGATCGCGGCCCGGGTCCTGCAGGCGGCCGGCGGGGCGATGATGCTGCCGACCACCCTCGGCCTCATCCTCCCCGCCTTCCCGGTCGAGCAGCGCACCTTGGCGATCGGCATCTGGTCGGCGGTCGGTGGGGTGGCCGCCGCCCTTGGTCCGCCGATCGGCGGCCTCCTGGTCACGCTCAGCTGGCGCTGGATCTTCGTCGTCAACGTGCCGATCGGGATCGTCACCGCGATCGTCGCCTTCCGCGCCCTGGACGAGATCCGCGAACCCGACGACGGCCGCCCCGACCTGCTCGGCGCCGCCGAGCTGGCGCTCGGGATCGCCCTGCTCACCCTCGGCATCGTCAAGGGCCCGGAATGGGGCTGGACCGACCCGCGCGCCCTTGGCTCCTTCGCCGGAGCCGTGGCGCTGATCGTCGTTTTCGTCCGCCGCTCCGCCCACCACCATGCGCCGGTGATTGAGCTGCCGCTGCTGCGGGTCCGCTCCTTCGCCCTCGCCAACCTCGCCGCCGCCGTCTTCTTCGCCGGCTTCGGCGCGATGCTGCTCGGAGGGGTTCTGCTGCTGACCGAACTCTGGGGCTTCTCGGCGCTGAAAGCCGGGCTCGCCCTCTCTCCCGGCCCGCTGATGGCGGCAACCTTCTCGGTCCCGTCAGGACGCCTCGGCGGCAAGATCGGCCAGCGCCCGGTCGCCGTCGCCGGCGGCCTCACCTTCGCCGCCGGCTTCGCCTACATCCTCGCCACCGTCGGCGCCACCCCCGAATACGCCACCACCTTCCTGCCCGGCTTCATGCTCGGCGGCGCCGGAGTCGGGATGACGCTCGGGACGCTGCCGGCGGTCGCCGCGGCGACCCTGCCTCCCGATCGCTTCGCCACCGGGACCGCGGTCTTCGGTATGGCCCGTCAGCTCGGCGCGGCGATCGGCGTCGCCGTCCTCGTCGCCCTGCTCAACGACAGCACCGGCGGCGACCTGCTCGCGGGCCTGCGCCGCGGTTGGTGGTTCTCGCTCGCGGCCGGCCTCGGCACCGCGGCGCTGGCGCTGGCATTCGGCCCGGTCGGCGCCCCAACGAAGCATCCGACCCCCGAGCTGGCACCGCAGCAGGGCACGGCTTGACCCATCGTTTCCAGGATTTTCCCTCCCAGGACGGGGATAAGGCTGGAAACGATGTCGCTAAGCCGATTCGAACGGGCCGCGGCCGCGCAGGCGCTCGTCTTCGGCGACCTTGCGCCGCAGGTCCGCCTCGGTCATCTCGGGGGCCCCGCGGCGGCGGCGCATCTCGTTCTGCGCCTCCAACATCTGGCGGATGTCGTCGATCTCGTTCTGGGCCTCGACCTCGGGCGAGCGGGTCGGCTTCCAGTCGACCAGGTCGGCGGAAGTGCCCGGGTAGAAGTGCCCGACGAGCAACAGCACGCCGATCATGAACGCCAGCACTGCCAGGGTCCCCAGGATGTACAGCACCCGACCAGGATACGGTTCTTGGCAATGCCCGACGCATACGTAATCGAGGCCCTGCGCACGCCGATGGGTGGCTACCGCGGCACTCTCTCCGGCCTGCGCCCCGACGATCTCGCCGCCCACGCGATCCGGGCCGTGGTCGAGCGCACCGGCGTCGATCCCGAGCGGATCGTCGACGTCTACTTCGGCGCCGCCAACCAGTCCGGCGAGGACAACCGCGACGTGGCCCGGATGGCGGCCCTGCTCGCCGGCCTCCCCCAGAGCGTCCCCGGGGCCACCGTCAACCGTCTCTGCGCCTCCGGCCTGGAGGCGATCAACTGCGCCGCCCGCGCGGTCAAGCTCGGCGAGGGCGACTTCTACCTGGCGGGCGGAGTCGAGTCGATGAGCCGCGCCCCCTGGGTGGTCGAGAAGCCCGAGCGGGCCCTGCCCCGTGGGCCGCAGACGATGCACGACACCACCCTGGGCTGGCGGATGATCAACCCGCGCATGGCCGAGCTCGGCGTCTCGACCGAGTCGATGGGCGAGACCGGCGAGAACGTCGCCCAGCGCTACGGGATCAGCCGCGAGGACCAGGACGCCTTTGCCCTGCGCAGCCACCGGCGCGCGGTCGCCGCCGCCGAGGCCGGGCGGTCGGCCGAGGAGATCGCCCCGATCGAGGCGCCCAAAGGCCGCGAGACCGTCGTGGTCGAGACCGACGAGGGGCCGCGCCCAGACGCCTCCGCCGAGAAGCTGGCCCAGCTGCGGCCGGTCTTCCGCGAGGGCGGCACGGTCACCGCCGGCAACGCCTCGACCCTCAACGACGGCGCCGCCTGCACCCTGATCGCCTCCGAGGCCGGGGCGAAAGAGCTGGGTGCCGACCCACTCGCCCGCGTCGTCGCCTTCGGCGTCGCCGGCGTCGACCCCGCCTACATGGGCATCGGCCCGGTCGCGGCCGTCCCCCGGGCGCTCGCCGCCGCCGGCCTCACGATCGACCAGATCGACCTGGTCGAGATCAACGAGGCCTTCGCCTCCCAGGTCCTCGCCAGCGCTCGCGAGCTCGGGATCGAGGAGGAGCGCCTCAACGTCAACGGCGGCGCCATCGCCCTCGGCCACCCGCTCGGCTGCTCCGGCGCCCGCCTCGCCGGCACCCTCGTCCGCGAGCTGCGCCGCCGCGGCGGCAGGTACGGCGTCGTGACCCTCTGCGTCGGCGTCGGCCAAGGCCTGGCGACGGTCTTCGAGGCCATCTAAGAACCCCTGAGCGCTCGATAACCACTAGCCTCCGGCGGGATGAAGGTAGGGAGAGGATCCTGGAGGAAGCAAGCGGCCGTTCTCGGGGCCTTTTGCGCGCTGCTGGCCCTGTTGGCGGTCCCGGCTGGTGCGCCGGCCGCCTCGCCCGCGGCTCACGCCTCGATCATCGGTGGCGACGTCGCCACCATCGATGCCTTCCCCTCGCTCGCCTACATCGCCGCCCAGACCGGCAAGGACGAAGGCTTCGCCTGCACCGGCACGGTGATCGCGCCGCGAGTCGTCCTCACCGCGGCCCACTGCGTCGAGGACCTCGACGTCGGCGGCTTCACCCCCGCCGTCGACTACGCGGTCGCCACCGGCCGCGCCACGCCCCGGCAGGACGCCACCGGCAACGTCCTCCACGTCAGCGAGACCCACGTCTTCCCGGGCTTCGACCCCGGCAACACCCATGGCGACGCGGCGCTGCTGGTGCTCTCGAGCCCTACGCCGGCGCCGCCGATCCCGCTCGCCGGGCCCACCGACAGCGCCCTCTACGCGGGCGGGACGCAGGTGCTGCTGGCCGGATGGGGACTGACCAAGGCCAACGCCAAGTCCGCCCCCGAGACCCTGCGGACGACTTCCACCGTGGTCTTGAACAGCGGCGCCTGCAAGGGCCAGACGAAGTCCTTCAACCCCCCCTACGCGAGCGCGCTGGAGATGTGCACGACCGACCCCCCGGACCACAAGAACGGGGGCTGCTTCGGCGACAGCGGCGGCCCGGCCATCGCCCACCGCGCGGACGGCTCGCCGGTCGAGATCGGGATCACCAGCACCGGCGGCCCGAGCTGCGACACCAGGCTGCCCAACATCTTCACCCGCGTCGACACCGTCTCGACCTGGGCCGCGGGATGGGTGGCGGCGGTCGAAGCCGGCGGGCCGCCGCCGAGCTTGAAGCCGCGGTTGCCGAGGCTGACTCCCGAAAGCGCCGAGGGCTTCGTCGGCGCCCTGCTGCGGACCGAACTCGACAACCTCTTCGTCCAAAGCCGCGGGCTGCAGGGGGGCTGCGCGCGACTCAGTCCGGCCCGAATCGAATGCGAACTGGCCTGGCTGCATGGCTCCAGGGTCTACTTCGCCGACGTCACCGTCTTCTACGTGCTGAAGAACGACGCGGTGGCCTGGGACAACCACTTCGTGTTCAGGCGGGTGAGCACCCGCTGCTACACGAGCAACCATCCCCAGAGCTGCTCCTACCAGACCAAACGCGGGTAGCCGCGCGCCTGTCTCAGGTAGCCTCGCCAGCGGTGACTTCGGGCTTCACAGAGCTGGCCAGCGTCGATGGGACGGTAACCCCGACCGCCGAGGCGACGGTGCCGATGAAGGACGACGGCCTCTACCGGGGGGACGGGGCCTTCGAGGTGATCCGCCTCTACGAGGGCCGGCCATTCGCGCTGGTCGACCACCTCGACCGGCTCGGCCGCTCGGCCGCGGCGATCGAGCTCGAGTTCGACCGGCCGGCGCTGGAGCGGGAGATCGCGGCGCTGCTCGACCAGGCCGGCCCGGTCGACGGCCAGCTGCGGCTGATCGTGACCCGCGGCGGCCGCCGCATCGCCGCCACCGAGCCGATTCCGGACCACGGGCTGACGCTGAGGCTGGCGACCGTCACCTACAACCCGACGGTGATCCTCAACGGCGTCAAGTCGCTCTCCTACGCGGCCAACATGCAGGCCAGCAGGCTGGCGAAGGGCCGCGGCGCCGACGAGGCCGTCCTCGTCCGCCCCGACGGCACCGTGCTGGAGCCGCCGACCTCGGCGATCTTCTGGGTGGCCGCGGACGGCGAGCTGCGCACGCCGGCGCTCGACGACGGCGTGCTCGAGTCGATCACCCGCGACCGCCTGGTCAAGGCGCTGGACGTCGCCGAGGGGAGCTGGGACGTCGAGGACCTGCGCGCCGCCTCCGAGGCCTTCCTCGCCTCGACCACGCGGGAGATCCAGGCGGTCGCCGCGATCGACGGCAGCGACCTCCGGGCCGCGCCCGGCCCGCGCACCGAGGAGGCCCAGCGCGCCTTCGCCGAGACCCTCGGCCGTGAACTGCGAGAACTTTGAAGACCACGAACGAGATAGGGGCGAGTTAGCAATGAACTTTCAGCTCAGCGACGAGCAGCGACTGATCTCCGAAGCGGCGCGTGAATTCGCCGACAAGGAGATCGAGCCGCGGGTCAAAGAGAACGACCGCGCCGCCCGTTTCGACCGCGAGCTCGCCGGCAAGCTGGGCGAGGTCGGCTACCTCGGCGCCCCGGTCGCCGAAGAGTACGGCGGCCGCGGCCTCGACTACATCGGCTACGGCCTGATCGTCGAGCAGGTCGGCCGCGCCGACTCCTCGGCCCGCACCGTGGTCTCGGTCCAGACCTCGCTGGTCGCCGGCTCGATCGAGAAGTGGGGCACCGAGGAGCAGAAGCAACAGTGGCTGCCGCGGCTCTGCTCGGGAGAGGCGCTCGGCTGCTTCGGCCTGACCGAGCCCGACACCGGCACCGACGCCGCCAACCTCCGCACCCGTGCGACCAAGACCGACTCCGGCTGGTCGATCAGCGGCCAGAAGATGTGGATCTCACTCGGCAACTTCGCCGAGGTGGCGCTGGTCTTCGCCCAGACCGACCCCGAGAAGAAGCACAAGGGCCTGGCCTGCTTCCTGGTTCCGACCGCCACCGAGGGCTTCTCGACCCAGGAGATCCACGGCAAGCTCGGGCTGCGCTCCTCCGACACCGCCTCGCTGGCGCTGGACGAGGTCGAGGTCGGTGAGGACGCGATGCTCGGCCAGATCGGCGACGGCTTCAAAGTCGCGATGAGCGCCCTCGACAACGGCCGCTACAGCGTCGCCGCCGGCTGCGTCGGCATCTGCGACGGCTGCGTCGACGCCTCGGTCAAGTACGCCCAGGAGCGCAAGCAGTTCGGCGTCCCCCTCGCCCGCTTCCAGCTGGTCCAGGAGATGATCGCCGACATGATCCTCAAGCGCGACGCCAGCCGGATGCTGGTCTACCGGGCCGGCGTGCTCAAGGACGAAGGCAAGCCGAACACGACCGAGACCTCGGTCGCCAAGCTCTACGCGACCGAGTCCGCGGTCGAGTGCGCCAACCTGGCGATCCAGGTCCACGGCGGCGCCGGCTACGTCGACGACTACCCGGTCGAGCGCTACCTGCGCGACGCCCGCGTCACCACCCTCTACGAGGGCACCTCGCAGATCCAGAAGCTGATCATCGGCCGCGCCGCGACCGGGATCAACGCGATGCTGCCCTTCGAGGAGAGCTGAGCCCCTTGGCCGCGATCGTCGAGGCCTCGGTCGACGACTTCCACGTCGGCCTGCTGCGGCTCAACCACCCCGAGACCCGCAACTCGCTCTCGGCCGAGATGCGCGAGGGAATCCTCGCCGGGCTCGAGCGCTTCGACGCCGACCCCGAGGTCCGCAGCATCGTCCTCGCCGGCTCCGACAAGATCTTCGCCTCGGGCGCCGACATCCGCGCCCTGGCGGCACGCGCCCTGGGCGAGCCGGCCGACGCTTCCGGGGCCGAATTCTGGCGCCGGATCGCCGCGGTGCGGACGCCGGTCGTCGCCGCCGTCGCCGGCTACGCGCTCGGCGGCGGCTGCGAGCTGGCGCTGGCCTGCGACATGATCGTCGCCGACGAAACCGTCCGCTTCGGCCAGCCCGAGATCACCCTGGGGATCATCCCCGGTGGTGGCGGCACCCAGCGCCTGACCCGGGCGATCGGCAAGCAGCGGGCGATGGAGTACATCCTCACCGGCCGCCACTTCGACGCCGGCCTCGCCGCCGCCTGGGGCATCGTCAACAAAGTCGTCAAAACCGGCCAGTCCACGCTGGAGGCGGTCGAGCTGGCCCGCACGATCGCCGAGCGCCCGCCGGTCGCCACCCAGCTCGCCAAGCAGGCGGTGCTGACGGCCCAGGAGTCCGGCCTCTCCGACGGCCTCGGCGCCGAGCGCGAGATGTTCGACCAGGCGATGGCGACCGAGGACCGGGTCGAGGGCATGCAGGCATTCCTCGAGAAGCGCGAGCCGGACTTCAAGGGCCGGTGACGGTCGCCCGCATCGGCATCCTCGGCGCCGGCACCATGGGCCGGGGCATCGCCCAGGTCGCGGCGCTGGGTGGCTTTGAGACGCGTCTCTACGACGCCTTTCCGGCGGCGGCGGAAGAGGCCGCGACGAAGCTTCGCGAGGCGCTGGCCAAGGGCGCCGCGCGCGGCCGCTGGAGCGAGGCCGAGGCGGACGCGGCCGCGGGCCGGATCGGGCCGGCGCTGGCGATCGGCGAGCTGGCCGGCTGCGAGCTGCTGATCGAGGCCGCGCCCGAGGACGTCGAGCTGAAGCGGCGGTTGTTCGCCGACGCGGCCGCCGTCTGCGGCGCGGAGACGATCCTCGCCAGCAACACTTCTTCGCTGCGGGTCACCGACATCGCCGCCGGGGTGCCGGAGCCCGAGCGCGTGGTCGGCATGCACTTCTTCAACCCGCCGGTGCTGATGAAGCTGGTCGAGGTGGTGGCGGCCGAGCGCTCCTCGGAGCGGGCCCTGGCGGCCACGGCCGAGGTCGCGGCGGCGATGGGAAGGACCCCGATCCGGGCCAGGGACACCCCCGGCTTCGTTGCCAACCGGCTCGCCCGTCCCTTCGCCCTGGAGTCGCTGCGGATGCTCGGCGACGGCGTTGCCGACGCCGCGACGATCGACCGCGTCGTCCGCCTCGGCGGCGGCTTCCGCATGGGTCCGTTCGAGCTGATCGACCTGATCGGCCTCGACGTCAACCTGACCATCGCCCGCTCCTTCTTCGCCCAGGGCGGCGAGCCGGAGCGCTGGCGCCCGAACCCGATCCAGGAGCGCCTGGTCGAGGAAGGCAGGCTCGGCCGCAAGAGCGGCCAGGGCTACTACCCCTACGGCGACGGGAGCAAGCGGGCGCCGGACCCCGAGCTCGGCCTCGCGGCGCCGACGCTCGACCCCCGGCTGCTGGCGCAGGTCGACCCCGCCGCCAACGAGGTCCTCCCCCGCCTCTTCGCCCAGATCGCCAACGAGACCGCCTTCGCGCTGGAGGAGCGGATCGCCTCCCCGGAGGACATGGACACGGCGATGCGCCTCGGCCTCAACTGGCCGGCCGGTCCGCTCGAGATCGCCGCGATGGTCGGCGCCAGCCGCGCCGTCGAGCTGCTGGCCGGGCTGGAGCGCGAGCACGGCGGTGCCTACGCCCAGGCGCCGCTGCTACGCCGCGCGGCCGAACAGGGAGTCGAGCTGCGCCAACTGACCGAGGGCGGCAGTTCCGCGACGAGCTGACCGTGTCAACGCTCGAGTGCGGTTACTCAGCGTGCAGTTCGAACATCAATTGATCGGGATAGCACCAGCTCCAGGTTTCGCCCGGCTCGGCTGAGCGGATGATCGGGTGGCCGGTCTCCTCGTGGTGGGCCGTGGCGTGTTTGCCGACCGAGTCGTCGCAGCAGCCGATGTAGCCACAGCTCTGGCACATCCGCAGGTGGACCCACTGCATCCCCTGCTTGAGGCACTCCTCGCAGCCGTCGACCGGATCGGGGAGATCCACGAGCTCAACCGCGTCTAGATGGGCACACTCAGGCATCAGCCAACGAAGAGTAGTACCCAGACCATGGCGGCAAGCAAGGAGACGAGGATCAGCCGGATCCCCTGCTCTCGGTCCTCCTGCTGCAGGTTGAGCAGCCCCAGCAACAACCCGGCCGGCGGCAGCACCACGGCGATGCCGAACGGAAACAGAGTCGATGCGCGCTCGCCCATCGCCGCACCCTAGACGGACGCGACCGGACTAAGAGGTCGGGGCGATCTCGGCCGGCTCGCCGCCGGGCATCCAGTGGGCCTCGACCGGGGGCGGGCTGTCGCGCAGGTAGCGCTCGGCGTCGAGGGCGCCCATGCAGCCGGTGCCGGCCGCGGTGACCGCCTGGCGGTAGGTGTGGTCGACGACGTCGCCGACGGCGAGGACGCCGGCCAGGTTGGTCCTGGTCGAGCCCGCCTCGGTGACGATGTAGCCGTCCTCGTCGGTGTCGACCTGGCCGTCGACGATCTCGGATTTGGGGATGTGGCCGATCGCGACGAAGGCGCCGCTCGCCTCGACCTCCTCGGTCTCGCCCGTCTCGGCATGACGGAGCCGGACCCGGGCCAGCTTGCCGTCCTCGCCGGCGAGGAACTCCTCTGGGATGAACGGCGTCTTCAGCTCGATGTTGTCCTTTTCGCGGGCGCGCTCGAACATGATCTTGGAGGCGCGAAACTCGTTGCGGCGACCGACGATCGTCAGCTCGCCGGCGTACTTGGAGATGAAGATCGAGTCCTCCATCGCCGAGTCGCCGCCGCCGATCACGATCACCTTCTGGTCCTTGAAGAAGGCGCCGTCGCAGACGCCGCAGGTGGAGACGCCACGGCCCCCCAGCTCCATCTCGCCGGGAACGCCGAGCCGTTTCGGCTCGGCCCCCATGGCCAGGATCACGGTCTTGGCGTGATGCTCCTCGTCGCCGAGGAAGACCTTCTGGACGCCGCCGTCGGAGAGCTCGACGCGGTCGACGTCGTCGGTGACGAAACGGGTCCCGAAGCGCTCGGCCTGGGCGCGGAACTGGCTCATCATCTCCGGCCCCATGATCCCCTCGGGGTAGCCCGGATAGTTCTCGACGTCGGTCGTGTTCTGCAGCTGGCCGCCCCACTGGAAGCCCTCGAAGACGAGCGGCTCGAGGTTGGCCCGCGCCGTGTAGAGCGCCGCCGTGTAGCCGGCAGGCCCGCCGCCGATGATGATCACGTTCTCGATTTTCTTCGAATCAGCCATTTATTTCCGCCTGGAGTCTATTACTTTACTTTTTATAGTAGTCCCCTCGGCGACCCATCGCAAATCCCCCGACGGGCAGCTCGAGGTCCGTTTCGGCGTTGCCACCGCGCTCGACCGGCAAGCCCTCTGTCTCCCAACCGTGAACCGTTTTACGCAGCTGGAAGAAGGCGAATATGCCGACCGGGATCGGCATCCAGAAGGCGACCAGGCGGAAGACCAGGATCGCGGGGAAGACCGTGGTCTCGGGAATCCCGAAGAGGACGAAGGCGCCGATCATGCCGGCGTCGACCGCCCCGACCCCCGCTGGCGCCAGCGGGAAGAGGTTGGCGACCATGCCGAGGAAGAAGCCCTGGACGACCACCGCCAGCGGCACGTGGAGGCCGAAGGCGTGGAAGGAGGCCCAGAGCACGCCGATGCTCGCCGCCCAGAAGCCGGCCGCGCCGAGCACTGCCAGGCCGCCCCGCGAGGGGTGGGCGAAGAGCCCGAGCGCGAAGCGGAAGCCCTCCCCCACCGTCGCCGGCACCTTGGCGGCTCCCTTGAGGAAGGCCTGGGCCCGCTCGCCGTGGGCAAAGGGCGCCAGCCGCCGCTCCAGGTCCGGCGGGATCAGCGCGACCAAGACCCCGATCACGATCAGCAGGCCGGCGACGGCGGCGGGAACGACCGTCAGCTCGACCGAGCCCTTGCCCTCCAGCACCCCGGTCCGCAGCAGGACCCCGAAGACGATCAGCGCCAGCGGGTAGAAGGCGTAGTGGAGGGTGATGAAGGCGACCATCCGGCGAGCGACGTCGCGCCGCCCCATCCCGGCTTTGCGCAGCGACCAGTAGGTGAGCGCGACCCCGCCGGCGCCGCCGGCCGAGAAGAGCAGCGTCGCCGCCACCCCGGCCATGTTGATCTCGTAGGTCTCCTTCCACCGCAGTCGCAGCGCGTCGCCTCCCACCACCGCCTTGAAGAGAGCGATGTAGGTCGCGTAGGCGACGACGTTGAAGGCGATCGCGACGCCGATCCAGAACGGATCCGCCTCGTCGAGACGGCTCAGCGCGTCGCCGAGGCCGACCAGCTTCGGGAAGAGGAAGTAGATGCAGACCAGCAGCAGGACGACGACGAGGAGCGTCTGCAGCAGGCGCCGCGTCGTGAGCAGCGGCATCTCGGCGCTTCCCTTGCCGTTCGCCGGGCGCTCTGCAGACACCCCCTGGACGCTACCCGCTCGCCAGGCGCTCCAGTCGGCGCAGGCCGCGGTTGACGCCGTGGACGAGCGGCTCGACAAGTGGCTCGCCGCCCCTGACGACGGCGACCAGAGCGGCCCCGGCGAGCAGGTCGGTGACGTAATGCTCGCCGAGGTAGACGAGGGCGAAGCCGAGGGTGCCGGCATAGGCCCACCCGATCGTGCCCTCGACCTTGCCGACTTCGGCCAGCGAGAGCGCGGCGACCAGCGAGGTGGCGAAGTGCAGCGAGGGCATCGCCGCCCAGGGGTTGCCGCCGAGCGCGTCGTACATCTTCGGCCAGGCCGAGCCCCAGGTCTCCTCGCCGACCTCGACCATGATCCGCCGCACCTCTTCGCCGGTCAGGCCCTCCTCCGAGGCCCACCAGGGCGGCGCCGTCGGGACCGCGAAGTAGACGGCACAGCCGAGGTCGAAGACGGCCGCCATCTGGCGGGCGGCGCGCGGGAAGCGCTCGTTGTTGCGAACCAGGACCAGCGCCAGCGACACGTACGGCTCGAAGAACCAGAGCCAGTGGGTCCAGGTGAGGACGCGGTCGAGGACGCCGACGCGGGGCAGGCGAGCGAGACGGCGCTGGAGACGGGTGTTCGGCAGCTTGCCGGCGCCGATGATGCGGTCGCCAACAATCGGGTAATGGCTGCGGAGACGGCTGCGCAAGCGCTCGGGGTCGTCGAAAGGGAGCTCATGGACCATGATGAAAGCCCACATCTGCATCGCGTAGAGCGCGACGTCGCGCTTGTTGGAGCGGGGGAAGAGAACAGCCAGCGAGAGCGGCCCACCGGCACAGGCGGCGACGGTGACCGGGGCCGGGATGCGCAGGCGGCGCCGCAGCAGGGGAACCGCGATCGCGGCGCCGAAGACGCCCACCGCACCGCCGCGCACGAGATGGCGAAGCGCGGGTGATGGCCGGGAGCCCCTCGTCATGAGGTCGGCGAGTATAGGTAGGCGCTGGAAAGCGGGAGCGATGGCGCGCAGCCGTTCAGGGGTTCCACGTGATTAGAATGGCCGCGCTTTGACGCCGCACTCTCCTGGCACGGACCAGATCGACACGTTGCTCCAGATCGGCTTCGTCGCCGCGGCGATAGTCGTGGTCGCGATCAACGTCGCCCTGCTCTACGCGGTCCGCCGCAATCGCGCCAGGCGCGGGGTCGCTCCCCGCCCGGCCGGCAGCAGCCGCGGCGGCCAGCTCCGGGTCGGCGCCGCCCTCACCGCCTTCGCAGCCGTGATCTTCATCCTCGGCGTCATCTTCACCGGCAAGGCGCGGGAAACGCCGGAGTCCGGCTCCGCCGGCCTCGCCGCCGCGAAGAGCAAGCCGCTGACGATCAAGGCAACCGGGCAGCAGTGGCTGTGGCGCTACGACTACCCGAACGGCGCCTTCTCCTACTACAAGCTGGTGGTCCCGGTCGACACCGCGGTCGAGCTGGAACTGCTCTCCACCGACGTCGTCCACACCTGGAACGTCCCCGACCTCTCGGGCAAGCGCGACGCGGTCCCCGGCAAGACCAACAAGGTCGTCTTCCTGACCGACGAAGAAGGGGAATACGGCGGCCAGTCGGCAACTCTCTCCGGCCAGGCATACGGAGCGATGCGGACCGCGGTCGAGGTCGTCTCGCCGCAGGCCTACGAAGAATTCGTCAAGCAGCAGAGGGCCGACATCAACAGCGCCCAGGACCGCGTCGTCGGCCTGATCGAAAACGGAGAAGTGCCATGAGCCAGAAGCCGCGCCCCGAGCTGGTCATCGACGGCTTCCCCGGCAAGCGGCGCCCGCGCTGGGTCGAGCTCGCGACCAGCGCCGACCACAAGGACCTCGGCCGCATCCTGATCGGCGGCTCGCTCGGCTTCCTCTTCATCGCCCTGGTCGAGCTGCTGCTGATGCGCCTGCAGCTGGCGATCCCGGAGAACACCTTCCTCTCACCGGTCGCCTTCAACCGCATGCTCTCCCTCTATGGGACCGACGCGATCTTCCTCTTCGCGCTGCCGCTGGCGCTGGGGCTCTTCTACTACGTGGCCCCGCTGCAGGTCGGCTCTCGCGGCACCGCCCTTCCCCGACTCGGCCAGATCGGCGTCGCCCTCTGGGTGATGGGCGCCGTGGTGCTCTACGCCGGCTTCCTCTTCACTCCCTCGGAGGCCGGCGTCAACCCGCTGGCGCCGCTCAGCGAGATCGCCTTTCTCTCCAACAACGGCGTCGACGCCTGGGCCACCGCGACCGGCCTGGCGACGCTGGGGTTCGTCTTCATCGCGATCGACCTGCTGACGACGCTGCGCAACCTGCGCGCCCCGGGGATGGCCTGGCGCCGCGTCCCGGTCTTCTCCTGGGCCGCGGCGGTCTGCTGCTGGCTGCTGCTGACGATCGGCCCAGTCCTTCTCGCGGCGCTGACGATGCTGATGATCGACCGCAACTACGACGGCATCTTCTTCGCCGACGGCTCCGGCGGCGCGCCGCTGCTCTGGCAGCATTTCAGCTGGATCTTCTTCTCCGGCGCCTACATGCTGATCCTGATCTTCGCCTTCGGCGCGATCGCCGAAATCGTCGCCGCCTTCTCCGGCCGCCCGCTGGCCAACCGGGGCGTCGTCATGGGCTCACTGGCGGCGATCGCGGTGCTCGGCACCCTGGCCTGGATGCAGAACATGCTGACCGCGCCGATCGGGATCGGCTGGATGTACTTCGCGATGCTGATGTCGCTGGCGCTGATCGTCCCCTTCGGACTGATCGTCTTCAACCTGATCACGACGATGCTCGGCGGCGTCCTGCGGATGCGGGCGCCGCTGCTGTTCGCGCTCGGTGCGATCTCCTCGATCTCGATCGGCCTCGCCGCCGAGATCGACCACTCGATGGTCGCCGCCGCCTGGGAGCTGAAGAACACCACCGACTCCACCGCGGCGACCCACTTCGCCCTCGTCGGCGGCGCCGTCTTCGGCGGCTTCGCGGCCCTCTACTTCTGGTTCCCGAAGATGACCGGCCGCACGATGGGCGAGAACCTGGCCCGCATCTCCTTCGGCACGATGGCCGTCGGCATCCTCCTCGCCTTCGTACCGCTGTTCTTCGCGGGCGGCGAGCAGGGCGAGGTGGTCGACGCCTACAAGTTCTTCGACCACACCGGCGTCAACGCCTACAACCTGATCGCCTCGATCGGCGCCCTGGTGCTTGCGGCCGGGATCGTGATGACGCTCGTCAATGCGATCCTCAGCCGCGTCAACGGCCCCGAGGCCGGGCACGACCCCTGGGGCGGCGACTCGCTCGAGTGGTTCACCCTCTCCCCGCCCGAGCCGCACAACTTCGACGTCCTGCCCGACGTCCGCAGCGCCCGGCCGATGCGCGACATTCGTGACGCGATCGCGCACCGCACCGGCAGCACCGCCGCTCCGGCCCAAGAGACCCAGCCGGTAGCCTGACCGGCATGGAAGCCGGCGCCGGCGCGCAGACCGCGCCCACCCCGACGGCAGCCGTGCCTGCCCAGCGTTCCGCCGCGATGACGGTGGTCCGCGACTACCTGACGCTGACCAAGCCGAAGGTGCAGTCGCTGCTGCTGTTCACGACGGTGACGACGATGTACGTCGCCGGCGAACCCTCGCTCGGCCTGATCCTCCTCACCTGTCTCGGCGGCGCCCTCTCGGCCGGCGGCGCCGGCGCGATCAACCACGCCGTCGACCGCGACATCGACATCACGATGGCGCGCACCGCCGACCGCCCGGTCGCCTCCGGGCGCGTCTCCCCTCGGGCGGCGATCGCCTTCGGAGTCCTACTCGGCTGTGCCTCGTTCGCCCTCCTGGCCCTCACCGTCAACCCGCTGGCGGCGGCGCTCTCGCTCTCGGGCCTGTTCGGCTACGTCTTCGTCTACACGCTCTGGTTGAAGCGGACTACCCCCCAGAACATCGTCATCGGCGGGGCCGCCGGCGCGGTGCCCCCGCTGGTCGCCTGGGCGGCGGTCACCGGGGGCCTCAGCGGCATGGCCTTCTACCTCTTCGCGATCGTCTTCTTCTGGACGCCGCCGCACTTCTGGGCGCTCTCGATCCTGATGAAGGACGAGTACGCCAAGGCGGGGATCCCGATGCTGCCGGTGGTGCGTGGCGAGGACGAGACCCGGCGCCAGATCCTGCTCTACACCGTGCTCCTCTACGCCGTCACCCAGCTGCCCTTCTGCGCCGGCGGCCTCGGCGTCGCCTACCTGATCCCCTCGATGCTGCTCGGCGCCGCCTTCATCTACTGCTCGACCAGGTTGCTGCGCACCAAAGAGCGCGCCTGGGCGCTACGCACCTACCTCTTTTCACTGGCCTATCTGGCCCTGCTGTTCCTCTCCATGGCCATTGCGGCCAACGTCTAGGGAGGAATCGGTTTCTGGGGTTGGAGCGGAGGGGTTGGGGCGTCCCTTCCGCTTGCTGGGATTTTCGCCGTTAACTCGTCGTCTCTCGCCGAGCCTGCCGGCGAAAATCGGAACGCCGCGCGCTCCAGGGACACCCCAACCCCTCCCAACGAACGCGCAGCCCGAGTTCTCGAGGTCAACGGCTCCGTGGAGCTAAGAAGCTTCCAAGGGACGGGCGCTACCCGATGAAGCAGGTGGATCCCCGGCGCGGAGGTACGGCTTCGGCTGGAGAGCCGGGTGGGACTCGCCAAGCCTCCCGCTGTTCGCGCAGGCGAGTCCCACCCGGCTCTCCCCCAACCCTTATCCCTTGACGCCAGTCCGGCCTGATAGAAATCCGGGCGTGGATCGCGAGACCGCACGTAAGAGCATCAGCTCCGGGTTGGTCGCGGGCGGCTTTGCCGCTGCCGTCTTCGCGCTCTGCTTCGTCGTCGCCCTCCTCTACATCGCCCAATAGCCATGAGCGAGCACCGAAACGTCCCCGAGCCCGGCGAGATGGTCTACGCGCCGAAGCCGTCCTGGGCGCCGGTCTTCTTCGCGCTCGGGGCCACCGGTCTGATCGCCGGCACCTTCGCCGCCGGATTCATCTTCCCGCCGCTGGTCTATGCCGTCGTCGGGGCGATCTTCATCCTCAGCGCCTTCCGCAGTCTCGTCCGGGGCTCCATCCGCAGCTACTACGGCCTCCCTCGGCGCCAGCGCGTTCGCAACGCAGCGCTGCCGATCGAAACCATCACCGCCCCGCCCCGGCCCTTAAGGGCCGACCGCGAGCTCTAGTCCGGAGTCATCCCCGAAGTGGCGCCATCACTGGTCCAGACGCGGACGATGTCGCGCATCGAGAGCACGCCGACCGCGTCGCCATCCTCGAAGACGACCAGGTGGCGGACGCCACGGCGTGACATCTCCGCGGCGGCACGCTCGAGGCTCCAGTCCGGTTCCGCCGCGATCAGCCGCTCCGCCATGTGCTCGCCAACCAGCTCGACGTCGGGGTCCTCGCCGCCGCCGATCGAGATCAGGAGGTCGCGCTCGGTGACGATCCCAGGCGTCGGCGACTCCGCGTCGCTGACCAGCGCCGCGCCAGTCCCCTTCTCGACCATCATCGCCGCGGCCTCGCGCAGCGTGTGGGAGGGGCCGACGGTCAACGACACCTCTGACATCCCGTCCTTCACCTGCATCTGCGGCCTCCTCTCGCCGACCTTCAGAGTTAGTGCGGATCGCCGCGAGACTACCGCAATCCAGATGCCCCGCGGCAGGCTTGCGGGAGGCCTCGCCATATAGACTTCCGATCCGCCCCGCCGTATGCGAAGCCCGTCGAAACTCATCCGTCCGCTGCTCGCCTTCGCCGCCCTCGCAGGCGTCGTCGCGGTCGCGTCCGGCTGCGGCACGACCAGCGCCGACACGACGCGCGGCCGCGTCCTCTTCGTCCAGAAATGCGGGGTCTGCCACGCCCTCGCCGAGGCCGGGTCGAAGGTTCAGATCGGCCCCGATCTCGATGGCGCCTTTGCCGCCGCCCGCGAAATCGGCGAGAACAGCGACACGATCGAAGGGATCGTCAAGGCCCAGGTGGAGAACCCGCGGCCGGTCAACGACAACCCCGCGGTCTCGATGCCCGCCGACATCGTCAGCGGCCAGGATCTCGACGACGTCGCCGCCTACGTCGGCAAGTACGCGGGCGTCCCCGGCGCGGCGCCTCCCTTCGTCCCCGGCGGCCCCGGTGCCCAGGTGTTCGCCAACAACGGCTGCGGAGGCTGCCACACGCTCGCCGCCGCCAAATCGGGTGGCGTCACCGGCCCCAACCTCGACGAAGTCCTGCCCGGCCAGTCTCTGGCGATGATCCACGAAGATGTCGCCGACCCGAACAAGGAAATCGCCAAGGGCTACCCACCAAACGTGATGCCCGCGAACTACGAGCAGATCCTCTCTTCGAAAGAACTCGAAGACGTCGTCCAGTACCTGTTCGACGAAACCGGCGGCAAAGGCTCCTCCAAGGCCGCCGGCTCCAAATCCGCCGGCTGAGCCGCAACGGTCGCGCGGTCGCTGCGATCATCCTCTGACGATGCGGCAGCGCCTCAGAGACCGCCTCGAGATCTCCCCCCAGCGCTACGCGCAGGTGACCGCCGTCGCCCTGGCGGCACTGGCGCTGATCGTCCTCACCGGCGCCGCCGTGCGCCTGACCGGATCCGGCCTCGGCTGCCCTGACTGGCCCAAGTGCTACGGCGGAACGACGCCCCCACTCGAATCGCACGCCGTGATCGAGTACGGCAACCGCCTGCTGACCGGCTTCGTCGGCTTCGCCGTGATCGCCGCCAGCATCCTCGCCTTCTTCCGCCGCCCCTATCGCTGGCACCTGGCCCTGTTCGGGGCGCTGCTGCCGCTGGGAGTGATCGGCCAGGCGATCCTCGGCGCTCTCGTGGTCAAGTACCACCTGGCGCCGGGGCTGGTGATGTCCCACTTCATCCTCTCGATGATGCTGCTCGACGCCTCCTTCGCGCTGGCCTGGTGCTCGCGCTACGAACCCTGGGAGCGGCGGCGCTCCAGCGACCGCCTCGGCGTCTGGGCGGTGCGGGCGTTGATCCCGCTCGGCCAGCTGACGATCCTCGTCGGCACCATCGCGACCGCGTCCGGGCCCCACGCCGGCGCCCACTCCGGGCAGCTCGTCCACCGCTTCACCTTCGAGGGCGGCCAAACGCTGGAATGGGTGGTGCAGCGGCACGCCGTGCTCGCAACCGTCTACGGGCTTGCCGCGATTGCCGTCTGGTTCCTTCTGAGGCGGCCAGGAGGCGACCGCAGGGCCGCTAAGCCCCTGACGGTCGTCCTCGGCCTGCTCGCCCTTCAGGGCGTCGTAGGAGGCTTCCAGTGGTATCTGGAACTGCCGACCGAGATCGTCTGGGTCCACGTCGGCCTCGCGACCTTGAACTGGCTGGCGATGCTCTGGAGCGTCGCGGCGGCGGGTCGACTGGAGCCGCGCGAGGAGCCGGTCGGCAGCGGCGGGCCGGCGCGAGCCACGGCGGGCGCCGCTTAGGCTCCCCCGGTTGCTTCCCTTCGCTCTCTCGATCGGCGTCCTCAGCCTCGTCCAGGCGGTGCTGGTCGCAGCCCCCCGTCCCGCCTCCACCCCGCTCCTCACCAGACTCCGCTACCGCACCTGGGCCCTGGTGCTGCCACTCTCGATCGTGGTTGTCGTCGCCGCGATCGCGCTCGAATCCGCGGTCGCCCACTTCCTCACCTACCTGGCTCTGGTCGCGGTGCCGCCGTTGGCCGCGCTGGCGCTGGCCGCGATCGTCCGCGGCGGGAGGCCGCCGCTCGCCTTGCTGGCGATCCCGCTGTTCGCGCTCGCCTGGGCGGCCCGCGGCTCCCTGAGTGGCCAGACGGCGGCCCTGGCGCTCTCGGCCCTGGCCTGCGTCAGCCTCGGCTGGCTGCTCGCCTGCGTCGCTCCCGGCCGCTGGCTGAAGCTGGGGATATACGCGATGGCCGCAATCGACGCCTGGCTGGTCGGCTCCAGCCTCCTGCAGGAGCCCAACGCCGTCCTCAACGCGGCCTCCCCGGGCGGCCTGCCCCGCCTCCAGCTGGTCTCCTTCGGCTCCGCCGTGATGGGCTTCGGCGACATCTTCATCGCCGCCACCTTCGGCGCTCTGCTGGCCTACGACCGGCGCCTGCAGCTGACCGGCGCCGCCCTCGCGGCCGTCATCGCCCTCGGCTTCGACCTGCTCTTCTTCGCCGTCGACCAGCTGCCGGCCACCGTCCCGATCGCATTGGCGCTGGCGACCCTCGAGCTATGGGCCCGGCACCGTGCCCGCTCTGAGCGAACAACGCCGAACCGAGGCGCCCCCTGACCGTCAATCCTTCGCGGCGTCCTTAGCCCGCCAGTCCTGAAGCCAGCGATAGGCATGAACGCTCGCGGCGATCACCAGCACCAGCCCCCAGATCGCCCCCACCAACGGCCGCGTCAGCAGCGTCAAAGCGATGATCGAAGCCGCCGCGGCCCCGACGATCAGCACCCACCTGAACACCGCCTCCTCCGAGATCTTCATCTAATCCCTTTCCCGTCTAACGCTCGGGCGCGAAAACCAAGCCTGGCAAGACGCAGGGAGCGAGGTGAGGGGAGCGCACTTTGTGCGTAACCCGATCCGAGCGACCGAGGACGCCGCCAGGCGCCGGTTTGCAGCGTCCGCGCCTAAAGGATGTACACCGTGACATAAACGATGAGCCACATGACGTCGACGAAGTGCCAGTAAATGCCTGGCACCTCGACGCCGAGGTGGTCCTCCGCCTTCGGCCCGAAGTGGCCGCGGAAGGCGCGGATCGAAGCGAAGCTAAGCAACATCAGGCCGACGAAGACGTGGGCGCCGTGGAGGCCGGTGAGGCCGTAGAAGATCGAGCCGAAGGCGAGGTCGCGGGCGCTGAAGCCGAGGTGCACGTACTCGTTGATCTGGATGAAGAGGAAGGTCGCGCCCAGCATCCAGGTCAGGACCAGGCCCAGCTTCAGCCCCTGCTTGTTGCCGCGCCGGATCGACTCCAGCGCGTAGTGGATCGTGAAGCTCGAGGAGACCAGGATCGCGGTGTTGACCCCGGCGATGGAGACCGGCAGTTCGTAGGGGTCGGGCGGCCAGCTGGCCGGGTCGACGACGACGCGAAGGAAGAAGTAGGACGCGAAGAAAGCGCCGAACAGCATGATCTCCGAGACGATGAAGAGGAAGATCCCCAGCACCTGTTTGTCGATGCGAGAGCTCTGGTTGGCCTCGGGTGGGCCGTGATGCTCCTCCGCGTGATCGTGCCCGCGGGCAACCGTCGCGCTCTCCATCAGTCTGCCTCTCCCCCGGCCACGGCCGCGGCGACTACCGCCGCCGGCCGGCCGACCTCTATGTGCTCGACCTGCTTCTCGGTGATCTCCCGCACCCGCCCGATCAAATCGTCCTCGAGCCAGCGCGAGCTCTCGCCGGCGAAGGTGGAGATCAGGACCTCGTCGATCCGGTAATGCTCGATCGCGTTTTTGACGGCCTGGAACGGATCGGGGCTCATCGGCTGACCGGTCGCGTCGACCTCGGAGCGGTAGAGCTCGGCCAGGGTGGCGGCGAGATCGCGGACGATCTCGGCCTCGCTGACGTCCGCCGACCGCGGGCAGACGATCGTGTAGCGGTGCGGGCGATCGGCGGCGCGTTCCTTCAACCGGTTGACCAAGTCGGGCGCAGCCACGGTCTTGGTGGCGACCACGAGAGTGTGGATCAGGTCCCAGCGGATCGCGTCGTCTTCGATGCGGACCGGGATGTGGGTCAGCCTGGTCTCCGGTTCGATCTTCGCCCGCGTCCACTCGACCAGGTCCTTGCGGGTCAGGCCGAAGCGAGTGTCCGAACGGCAGGAGAGCAAAACCTCACCTGGTTCATGAGCGCGGACCGCGTCGTCGAGCGCGAGTGCCGGCTCCGGGTCCATCACCTCGCCGATCGAGTCGATCCCGAACTCGGCGAGCACGGACATCGTCACCTCGACCCGCGCTCTGGCCGCCTCGCGCAGCTCGCCGGCGTCGATCAGCTGACCAACCGAAGGCTGGTTCTGCGGCGCCGCGACGATCACTTTGGAGACAGCTCCCTGACGCTCGCGGACGGCCCCCAGCAGCTTGCGGCCGCCGGCGACCTCGTTGAGGAATACCAGCAGTGGGCGCGGCTCCTCGACGGCGCTCACGTGGTCCCCACCACGGTCGGCTCTTTGGTCGGCGCTTCCGTGCCTTCGCCGGCCATGATCGCGTGTTTGGCGCCGGGGACGCCGAACTCGTAGGGGCCGCCGACGACCCTAGGGATCTCGTCGAAGTTGAAGATCGGCGGCGGCGAGGAGACCTGCCACTCGATCGAGTTGGCGCGCCAGGGATTGGCCGGGGCCCGGGGGCCGAAGCGCCAGCTGACGACCATGTTGTAGAGGAAGACCAGCTGGATGGCGCCGAGCATGAAGGCAAAGCAGCTGATCAGCAGGTTCCAGTTGCCGAACTGGGTCGCGTAGTCGGCGACGCGACGTGGCATCCCGTCCATGCCGATCCAGTGCATCGGGATGAAGGTGCCCCAGGTGCCGACCAGGGTGCCCCAGAAATGGACCCGGCCCAGTTTCTCGTCGTACATGCGCCCGGTGATCTTCGGGAACCAGTGGTAGATCCCGGCGAAGATCGTGAAGACCGAGCCGCCGAAGAGGACGAAGTGGATGTGGGCGACGATGAAGTAGGTGTCGGAGACGTGGATGTCGATCGGCACCATGCCCAGCATGACGCCGCTGATGCCGCCGATCGTGAAGGTGACGATGAAGGCGAGCGCAAATAACATCGCCGTCGAATACGTGTGGATTTTCCCGAAGTAGAGGGTGCCCAGCCAGGAGAAGATCTTGATCCCGGTCGGGACCGCGATCAGCAGCGTGGTCAGCATCATCGGCACCCGCAGCCAGCTGAACATGCCGGCGACGAACATGTGGTGCGCCCAGACCGAGTAGCTGAGGACGACGATCCCGATCAGCGCCAGCGCCATCAAGCGGTAGCCGAAGATCGGCTTGCGCGAGTGGATCGAGATCACCTCGCTGATGATCCCGAAGCCGGGCAGCATCATGATGTAGACAGCTGGGTGCGAGTAGAACCAGAAGATGTGCTGATAGCTGATGACGTCGCCCCCGGCGGCGAAGTCGAAGAAGTTGGTGTGGAGGATGCGGTCGAAGAGGACCATGAACTGGGCGCCGGCGATGAACGGCGTCGCGGCGACGACCAGCAGCGAGGTCGAGAGGTTGGCCCAGACCAGCAGCGGCATCCGCCAGAAGGTCATTCCCGGCGCCCGCATGGTGATGATCGTGACCAGGAAGTTGAGCGCGGTCGCGATCGAGGAGGCACCGGCGAACTGGACGCCGAGGTTGAAGAACGACTGGCCGAGCGGGGCCCCGGTAGATAACGGCGCGTAACCCGTCCAACCGGCGTCGAAGGCGCCGCCGGGAGCGAGGAAGCTGCCGATGAAGAGGATGCCGGCCATCGGCAGCATCCAGAAGCTGAGCGCGTTGAGGCGCGGAAAGGCCATGTCCGGGGCGCCGATCATCAGCGGCAGGACGTAGTTGGCGATGCCGGCGAAGACCGGGATCACGAAGAGGAAGATCATGATCGCGGCGTGGGTCGAGAAGAGGCTGTTGTAAGCCGCGGCGCCGACGATCTGGGTGCCCGGCTGGGCCAGCTCGGCCCGGATCAGCATCGCCAGCAGGCCGCCGATGAAGAAGAAGAAGAAGGTGGTGCAGATGTACTGAATGCCGATCACCTTGTGATCGGTGTTGAAGCGGAAGTAATCCCGCCAGCTTTTGGCACCGTGCTGAGAGTGATCGTCGGGGATCGTCGGCAGGCCGGCGGCCCAGCGCAGCCAGTAGTCGAAGCAGCCGAAGCCGGCGAGGAAGCCGAAGGGCGCCAGGATCAATGGCACGACGACGTGCGGATAGCCGGTCTGCTGGGTCTCGTACAGCGGCAGGCCGGAGATCGCGCGCAAGCCGATGACCAGGCCGAAGCCGAATGCGCCGGCGAGGAGAGCGCCCAGTGCGCCTCGGATCCACCCGGGTTGCTTGATCGCAGCCGTCATCGCTTCTCCTTCATTATGCCCCGCCCGCGTCCAGCGGTACCGGGTTCCCCACGGTGTCCTGGGAAATCGACTGCGCCAGCGGCTGCGGGACTTTGTTCTGCAACCCGCCCACCCATTCGCGGAATTTGGCCGGCGACTCGACCACGACCTTTGCCCGCATCGAGGCGTGGCCGAAGCCGCAGAGCTCGGTGCAGATCAGCTGATAGGTCCCGACCTTGTCGGGGGTGACGATCGCCGTCGTCGTGATCCCGGGAACGTTGTCTTTCTTGATCCGCCACTCCGGCACCCAAAACGAGTGGATCACGTCTTGGGCGTGCATCTTGAATTGGACCTGCCGATTGACGGGCACGTGGAATTCGCCCTCCGAGTAGGCCATGCCCTTGCCCGGGTAGCCAAAGCTCCAGGCGTACTGCTGGGAGAAGACGTCGACCGTGAGCGCGTTGTCGGCGGGGCTTTCGATGTCGCTGAGCACCGACCAGCTGTAGCCGCCGGCGAAGAGCACGATCACGGTCGGGATCAGCGTCCAGGCGACCTCGAGCCGGGTGTTGCCGTGGATCGGCTCGCCGTCGGATTCGTCACCCGGCTTCGCGCGGAATTTCCAGAGCGCGTAGCCGAGCATCACCACCACCAGCGAGAAGACGAAGGACGAGAGGATGATCATGATCGTCAGCAAGTTGTCGATCTTCGGCGCGGCCGTAGACGCCTGCTGTCCGTCCCAGTTGATCGGGACCATGACGGCACAGATCGCAGCGGTCAGCGCGACCGTGGCGGCGAGCATCTTCACTATCGGGAGGCGGCCGTACATGAGGCGCGCGGCATTCTATTGAAGCGGCGGCGGGAGGTTTTGCGGCCTCAGGTGACGGTTGGCACTAGCTAGCCGGGGAGGGGCAGGTCTCCCAGCTCTCCAGCCGATGCCGCGAGGACCCCGCGGGCGACGCCCTCCCAGCTCCACAGCCGTCTGACGGTGGTGACCAGCTCCCGGCGCGCCTCTTCCCGTGAGGACTCGGGCAGCGCCAGCCAACCGTTCAGACGGCCCGCGATCGCCGCGACCGCGCCCGGCTCGACCGCGAACGAAGTCAGCTCGCCGACCCCGGCCGGCAGGTCCGCCGCGAGCTGGCGCGACACCTCGAGCATCCCCGAGTGCCCCGCCGAGACCGGCAGCGCCCCGCAGGCCGCGGCCTCGACCGCGACCATCCCGAAGGCCTCGGGGAAGGTGCTCGGCATCACCAGCGCCTCGGCCCGCGGCAGCAGCGCCGCCACCTCGTCGTGCTCCAGGCGCCCGATCAGCTCGATCGAGCCGGCGACGCCCGCAGCCGCCTCCCGGTACCCGGGCGGCGGCTCGGCGAGGAACGCCGAGAGGATCGAAAGCGGCTTCTCCTCTCCCCCCTCGAGCGCCCAGCCAAGCCGTGCAACCTCCCGCGCATCGTCCAGGTCGCCGCGATCGAGCGCGGTCAGCAACCTGCGCAGCCCTTGCTCGTACTCGCCATAGCCGGCGATCTGGAGTCGCACCCGCGGATGCTCGGCCCGCACCAGGGGCCAGGCGGCGATCAGCAGATCGACGCCCTTCGAGACGATCAGCTTCCCGACGAAGGCAACCAGGAGGTCGCGAGCGTCACCGGGGCGGAACTCCTCGACGTCGACGCCGGGCGGCCCCAGCCGCGTCTTCTCCTTCAGGCCCGGGAGATCCGGCAGAGCGGCCCAGAGCGATGCCCCGGTATGGCCGGAGCCGACGAGGACGCCGGACGCCGCCTTCATGCCCTCATAGGCGTAGGGCAGGAAGCGGGGGTTGGGTTTGACCGTGTACTCCAGCGCCGAGCCGTGGATCTTGGCGGCGAAAGGACCGACGTCGGCACGGGCGAGGATCGCCGGGCCCATCACCAGATGGTTGGCGAGGGCGGCGTCGAAGCCACCGGTCGACTCCGCGACCGCGCGCACGGCGGCGACGTTGGCCTCGACATAGAAGTCGAGCTCGGACTCGGTCAGCTCCGGGAACGCCTTCACCTCGAAACCCTCGTACGGGTCTTTGACGTAGACCGGAAGGAGGCCCCCGATGTCGGGATTGTGGATCTCGACCCCGTCGATCCTGACCTCGCGGTCCTGGCAGAGGAGATGCACCTCGTGGCCGAGCCGTGCCAGCGCCCGCGCCAGGTTGACGTTGTAGATGTTGCTGCCGGTGCCCCGCAGCATGTAGCCGTGAAAGAGAAGGACGCGCATCGGTGCCGCCCAAGCTATTAGTCTTTGCGGCGATGAACGACCGTCAGCTCTATCGGATGCGCGCCCCGGCCTCCGGCCGCGAGGCCCTCGCCCACGCCGAGCCCGGCCAGACCTACGTCGACCGCGAGACCGGCGAGGAGATGGAGCCGGTGGCGATGGTGCTGCCGCTCGCCCCCTCCTCCTCGTCCCTCCCCCGCACCCCGGCGAACCTCCGGTCCTGCCGCCGCTGCGACCAGCTGATCGGGCTGGACGTCAGCGACTGCCATTACTGCGGGCTTAGGCAGAGCGCGCTTTAGATCCGGTTGCAAGGGACGGGGGCCGGTAGGGCCTCCTCACTTGCCTGACTGGCTGGTTCGCTTGCGGCCGTCCGAGATTCGCTCCGCGCCAGCGGCACAAAACGTTCGGAGGCCCTACCGGCCCCCGTCCCTCGGAAGCTGGGGCTGAAACGAGCAAAGGTCCAAGCCGTCGAGGGGCATTCGCCGGAGCGTCTCCCTCTCTGGAGGCTCCGTGCACGAAAGCTCTGCGAGGGACGTCAGGGGTGGGGCTGGGTAGCCCTGCGAACGTTTTGTGCCGCTGGCGCGGAGACAAACTCGGGAGGCCGCGGGCGATCCAGCCAGGTAGGCAAGAGAGCAGGGCCACCCAGCCCCACTCCCGCCGCCATTCCTAAGGTTTCTTCACCAAGGTCGCCGTGTAGAGCAGGCGGGCGTTGCTGTAGTAGCAGCCATAGGTCTTGGTCTTGCCGACGCCCTGTTGGGGATGGCCGCCCTGGATGTCTTCCTTGGAGGCGCAGTGTTCGGGCAGGCGGCTGCCGCGCCAGGTGTTGTCGGCATCGACGTTGAAGGCGAACATCGGCGCCCAGGTGGGGATCGTGAGGGCGACGACCTGTCCCTGGAGCACGGTCAGCGGGTGCTCGAGGGCGAAGATCGGGGTGCTGCCGAAGTAGGGGTTGAGCACCTCCAGCGGGCTCTGTCGGACCAGGGTGTACTGGGGCGGCTTCGAGCCTTCGACCGGGCGCAGGATGCCGATCCGCGCCTCGGACGGGGTGCCGAGGAATTCGTTGAAGAAGCCGACCTCGTTGGCGGTGGTGGGCGATTCCACCGTCGAGGGTTTGGCCAGGGTGATCGACCAGGCGACGATCTTGCCTTCGAAGGGCGCCTCGTAAGGACGGGCGACGCCGCCGGCGACCGCCTGGAAGCCGCTGACGTGGCCCTCCACCCGGCAGGGGGTGATCTCGACGTTGTTGACGATCTTTCCCGGACAGGAGGCCGGCGGGGTTTCCGAGGTCTGGCCCAGCACCACCACCCGCAACGGCGCCGAGTCCGCGCTGCCCGGGGCGACGATCGCGACCAGGGTCGCGAACAGGCAGGCGAAGAGGGCGACAAGTGCCCAGGCGCGGCCGCTCCGGCTTGTTTTCTCGGTCAAGGGCATGAACTCAGGCAAACACGCGGCGTAGACCCCGGTTGCGGCCCCGATTCTGCCTTCCGGGCCGCGGAAATGCGGTGGGACCCCCTCGCTTGCACGATCCCGGCCATCGGGGCGCTGTAAGTTTCCTGGCGATGCCAGCGATCGTGGTCGAAGGACTTGAGCGCGCCTTCGACAAGGTGCTTGCGGTGCAAGGCATCGACATCGTGGTCGAGGAGGGCGAGATCTATGGCTTCCTCGGCCCCAACGGCGCCGGCAAGACGACGACGGTGCGGATGCTGACGACGCTGCTGCTGCCGACCGGAGGCAGGGCCGCCGTCGCCGGCCACGACATCGTCAAGGAGGCACGGGCGGTGCGCGCCTCGATCGGCGTCGCCCTCCAGGAAGCGGCGCTCGACCCGCTGATGACCGGCCGCGAGCTGATCCGCCTGCAGGCGACGCTGCAGGGCATCCCCACCGCCGAGGGCCGCCGCCGTGCCGACAGCCTGCTCGAACGGGTCGACCTCAGCGCTGCCGCCGACCGCCGCGTCGGCGGCTATTCCGGCGGCATGAAGCGCCGGCTCGACCTCGCCGCGGCGCTGGTCCACGAACCGCGCGTGCTCTTTCTCGACGAGCCGACGACCGGCCTAGACCCGGTCAGCCGCAAGACGATCTGGGAGGAGGTGCGGGCGCTCAACGAAGGCGGCACCACCGTCTTCCTCACCACCCAGTACCTGGAGGAGGCCGACCAACTGGCCGACAACGTCGGGATCATCGACAGCGGCAGGATCGTCGCCGAGGGGACGCCGGAGTCGCTCAAGGCCGAACTCGGCAACCCTCACATCCAGCTGCAGTTGGCCCAGGGGTCGATCGCCGAGGCGGAGTCGATTCTGGCGCCGATCGGGAAGCTGCTGCCCACGAAGGACGGCAGCAGGGTCCTGCTCGAGGTCGAGAACGGCGCCGCCGACATTCCGCGGGTGGTGCGGGCGCTGGACGAGGCCGGGATCGGGGTCGAGGCGCTGGAGCTGGTGAAACCGACCCTCGACGACGTCTTCGTCGAGAAGACCGGCTACCACCTCGAGGACGAGATCGAGGAGAAGGCCGAGCAGGAGCCGGTCGGGGCGTGAGCTCGTGGGCGCGGAACGCGCGAGTGGTGCGGGCGCTGGGGATGCGCTCGGTGCGCCAGACCTTCCGCCGCCCGCAGCTGATCGCGCCGATCATCGTCTTCCCGACCATCCTCCTGGCGATCCAGACCGGCGGCGCCAGTGGCGCCCTCGAACTGCCGGGGTTTCCCCCGGTCCAGAGCTTCCTCCAGTTCATGCTGGCCGGGGCGATGGTGCAGTCGCTGATGCTGGCCGGCAACAGCGGCGGCATCGCCCTCGCGGTCGACATCGAGATGGGCTTCACCGACCGCCTCTTCTCGGCCCCGATCCCGCGCTTCACGATCGTGCTCGGCCGCCTCGCCGGGACCGCGGCCCTGGGACTCTTCGCCTCGTTCTGGTTCCTCGCGATCGGCCTGCTCTTCGGCGCCGAAATCGAGAGCGGCATCGCCGGGGCCCTGCTGGCGATCTTCCTGGTCACCGCGGCGGCGATGGCGGTCGGGGGGATCGGTGCCGCGATCGCGCTGCGCACCGGTAGCGCCAGCGTCGTCCAGGGCCTCTTCCCGCTGGTCCTCGTCGTCCTCTTTCTCTCCTCCGCCTTCTTCCCCCAGGACCTGATGATCGAGCCGGCCAAGACGATCGCCCGGTACAACCCGCTCAGCTTAATCGTCGAAGGGATCCGGGAGCCGATGATCTCCGGGATCGAGGTCGGCGACACGCTCTACGCGCTGCTGGCGATCCTCGGGATCGTCGTCCTCGGCCTGATCCTCAGCGACCGCGCCCTGCGTCACCGGCTGCGGGTGGGCTGATGGAGGCGACGCTGACGATCCCCGCCTGGCGCACCAATCTGGCGACGATCGGCGCCCTGATGGCGCGGGCCAAGAACGAGCTGATCCGGGTCCCCGGGGCGGCGATCCCCGGGGTGCTGGCGCCGACGATCTTCTTCCTCGGCCTCAACGGCGTCTTCGGCGCCCTGACCCAGCTGCGCGGCTTCGAAACCGGTGCCTACGAGAGCTTCATCGTCCCGATCAGCATGCTGCAGGGTGCCGGCTTCACCGGCGCCGCCGCCGGCGTCAACCTCGCCCGCGACATCGAACAGGGTTGGCTCGACCGCCTGCTCGTCTCCCCCGCCCCGCGGTGGGTCCTGCTCGCGGGAACCGTGCTGGCGGCCAGCGCCCGGGCGCTGATCCCAGCCACCTTCGTGCTGGCGATCGCGCTGGCGCTCGGGGCCAGCTGGCCGGGCGTCGACGGGCTGCTGATCACCTTCTTCATGGTCGCCGCGATGGCCGCCGTCGCCGCCTGCTGGGGCTCGTTCCTGGCGCTGCGCTTCAAGAGCCAGTCGGCGGCGCCGCTGATGCAGGCCGGGATGATGGCGCTGATCCTCACCACCACCGCCTACGCGCCGCTGGCGCTGCTGGCGGGCTGGCTGCAGGACATCGCCCGCGTCAACCCGGTGACGCAGGTGGTCGAAGCGGCGCGGCAGGGTTTCGTCGGCAGCGTCAGCTGGGCGGAAACCTGGCCCGGGCTGCTGGCTCTGGCCGGCCTGCTGGCGGTGCTGGGCTCCCTGGCCCTGCGCGAGATGCGGCGCACGGCGCTGTGAGCGACGCGGCGAGAGCCGCGGTGCTGGCCGAGACCGAGCGCGTCCTGCGCCAGAACTGGGAACGGGGCGAGCGCGACGGGAAGGTCTACGAATACACGCAGCCGAGCCCGGGGCGTTACCCGTGGCAGTGGTACTGGGACTCCTGCTTCGCGGCGATCGTCTGGCGCCGTTTCGAGCCCGGCCGCGCCCGGGCCGAGCTCGAGAGCCTGCTGGCGGCGCAGCGCCCGACCGGGTTCATCGGTCACACGATCTTCTGGAACCGGCCGGTCTCCCCCTTGCGCTACCTCTTCTACAACGTCCTCTCGCGCAGCTCGTTCCAGACCGAGACGATCCAGCCGCCGCTGCTGGCCTGGGCCTGGAGCATCGCCGTCGGCGACCCAGCCGCGGAGCCCCGGATCGCCGCCCACATGGACTGGCTCGCCGCCAACCGCGACCTCGAGGGCGACGGCCTGCTGTGGATCGTCCAGCCCGACGAGTCCGGGCTCGACGCCTCACCCAAGTTCGAGCCGGTCTGGGGGGCGCTCGCCAACGGCAAGCTCGGCTTCCCGCTGCTGGTCCGGCGCAACCGTCGAGTCGGCTTCAACGCCCGGCAGGTGCGCGAGCGCGGCTGGCCGCAGCTCTGCGAGACGCTGGTCAACACGATGTGGTCGTTCTCGCTGCAGGCGATGGGCCGCCCATCGGCGACGCCCGCCCTGGTCGAGCGGCTCTGGGACGAGCGCCGCGGCCTCTTCCTCGACGAGGTGCAGCCGGGCGGAGCGCGGCCAGGTGTGGTCACCTGGGCCTCGCTGGCGCCGCTGGCCCTGCCGGACCTGCCGGAGGAGATCGGCCGGCGACTGGTCGAGGAGCACCTGCTGAACCGCGACGAGTTCCTGACCGCGGTGGCGCCGCCGTCGGTGGCGGTCTCGGAGCCGAGCTACGAGCCCGACGGCGGTCACGGCCCGCTCCGCCGCTACTGGCGCGGCCCGACCTGGGTCAACTCGGCCTGGATGGTCTGGCTTGGAATGCGCCGGCTCGGCTACGACGAGGAGGCCGAGCAGCTGGCCGCCGGCGTGATCGGCGCGGTTGCCCGCGAAGGCCTGCGCGAGTATTACGACCCACGCAGTGGCAAGGGTCTCGGCGCCGTCGACTTCGCCTGGTCAGCGCTGGTGGCTGAGCTGGCCGCACCGGACGATGGCGCAAGGGCGAGCTATTTGTAGCGGTAGGTGATGCGCCCACGATCCAAGTCGTAGGGCGAGAGCTCGATCTTGACGCGGTCGCCGGGAAGGATCCTGATGTAGTGGCGGCGCATCTTGCCCGAGATGTGACCGAGAACATCGTGGTCGTTGTCCAGTTTGACCCTGAACATCGTGTTGGGGAGAGCCTCGGTGATCTCCCCCTCCATTTCGATCTTTTCCTCGGCCATCTGCCTACGAGCGTACCTGACGTGCGTATTCCACGGCTGCGGACCGGTCGCTGACCTCGCCGGCGTACTGGGCCGCCTCGAGCTCGGCGAGCAGGCCGCCCAGCTCCGGCCCCTGGTCGATGCCCAGCTCGCTGGCCAGCTCGTCGCCGCGCAGGAGCGGCGCCGGGGGGCCGTCGCGGCGCCAGTCGAGCGCGGCGGCGATCATCTGGCGGGCGAGCCCGAGGTGCGCCTCGACCATCTCCGGACGGGCCAGGGGACCGGCGCCGCGGGCCGACAGGCGATCGGCGACCGTGAGCAGGGTGACGTCGACACCGACCGGCTCGGTCGCACGCAGATATTCGTGGACGCGCCGGCGCGACAGGGGCGCCTCCGGAATCAGGAAGCCGAGCCGCAGGTGATGGAGCGTCAGGCCCTGCAGGTGCCGGGTGAGGCGGCGGCCGGCCCGCAGCCGGGCGCAGATCTCGCCGATGATCTCCGCGCCCACCCTGTCGTGCCCACGGAATCCGACGAAGCCGTCGCGTTCGGCCCGGGTGGCCGGCTTGCCGATGTCGTGAAAGAGGGCACCGAAGCGCAGGGCGGTGCCGCGGCTCATCTCATCGGCGAGCGGCTCCGCCAGCAGCGCCGCGACGTCGTCGGCGCGATCGCCGGCGAAGCGGCCGAGATCCCGCTCGACCTCCAGCGCGTGCTCGAGCACGGCGAGCGTGTGGCCGTAGACGTCGAGGTGGTGATTGGGTCCCTGTTCGACGTCGCGCAGGCCCTCCAGCTCCGGCAGCACGACGGCCGTCAGTCCCAGCTCGTCGAGCAGGGCTAGGCCCCGCAGCGGGTCTGGACCGCCGAGTAGCTGGCGCAGCTCGGCCAGCTGACGCTCGCCGGCGGGATCGGCGGCGCGGGAGGCGGCCGCGCGGGCCAACGCAACCGTGCCTGAATCGATCTCGAGGCCCAGCTCGGCGGCGAGGCGGGCGGCCCGCAGCAGGCGCAGGGGGTCCCCCTCGAAGCTGCCGGGCCCCATCGCGCGCAGAACACCGCGCTCGAGGTCGGCCAGGCCGCCGGCAGGATCGATCGCCGCACCGCCGCCGAGGGGCATGGCAACGGCGCCGATCGTGAAGTCGCGGGCGTCCAGATCGGCGTCGATCCCGCCACCGCGCAGAGCCGTGGCGTCGACCTGCCAGCCGCGATCCTTGGCGACCACCCGCCAAGTCCCGAACTCGGCCGAGAGCTCGAAGGCGTGCTCGCCGAGCTCGGCCGCGATCGCCCGCGCCGCCGCGCCGGGATCGCCGGCGACAGCCAGGTCGAGGTCGGTGACCTCGCGCCCCAGGACAGCGTCGCGGACGGCGCCGCCGACGACCCAGACCCCCTCGTCGCCGTTCAACGCCCGCGCGGCGGCGGCGATCAGCGGCGAGTCGAAGAGGCTGGCGACCTTGTCACTCATCAGGCACGAGCTGCGCAGGTCAGGCCGCGCGCCGCGGCACCCGGGACGAGATCCCGCAGGTGACCTCGTAGTTGATCGTGTCGAGGCGGCGCGCGACCTCCTCGGCGAGGATCGTCTCCTCGCCCTGGGCACCGATCAGCACCGCCTCCTCGCCGGGCTCGACCGCGGTCTCGGGGCCGAGGTCGATCGTGACGTTGTCCATCGAGACGGTTCCGACCAACGGGTAGCGACGGCCGCCGACGAGAACCTCGGCGTTGTTGCCGAGGGCGCGGCGGACACCGTCTCCGTAGCCGAGTGGGACCACCCCCACCCAGGTCTCCTCCGGCGCCTTCCAGCGCTGCCCGTAGCCGGCGCTGGCGCCGGGGGCGAAGCGCTTGACGTCGGCGACGTAAGAGCGCAGCGAGAGGGCCGGAGCAAGGCCGAGCGCGGCCGGATCCTCCTGGAAGGGGTCGAGCCCGTAGATCGCCACCCCGCAGCGGGCCATGTCGAAGTGGGAGCGGCGGTCGCGGAAGACGGCGGCGCTGTTGGCGGCGTGGGCGATCGCGGCCGGGAACTCGCCTTTGACGGCCGCGGCGACCGCCTCGAAGCGGCCGAGCTGCTCGTCGAAGAAGTCCGACTCCGGTTCGTCGGCGGTGGCGAAATGGGTCCAGACACCCGCCAGCTGCAAGCTCGGATCGGCGTCGCAGGCGCGAGCGAGTGCCAGCACCTCCTCGCGGTCGGGGTTGCCGAGCCTGCCCATGCCGCTGTCGAACTTGACGTGGACGCGGGCCGGACGGCCCTGGGCGCGGGCGCGATCGGCGAGCAGCCGCAGAAAGCCCTGCCGCCAGACCGCCACCTCGGAGCCCGCCGAGAGGACGACGTCGACGTCCGCCGGGGTCAGCGCGCCCATCGTCAGCAGCGGGATGTGCTGAAGGCGGCGCCCGACCTGTTCAGCCTCGGTCGCGGTCGCCACCGCCAGCCGCGTCGCACCGCCGGCCAGGGCGGCATTGGCACTCGCGTCGGCGCCATGGCCGTATCCGTCCGCCTTGACCACCGCGCAGAGCTCGGCGCCGCCGCTCAGCTCGGACTTGAGCCTGGCGCAGTTCTTCCGGATCGCCTCGAAGTCGACTCGGGCGACCGCGCGCTCCATCGCTACTCGTCGTCGACCAGGGCGGCGAGGGCGTCGGCCCTGGTGACCATGCCCGCCAGGCGCCCATCGGCGTCGACCACTGGAAGATGGTTGTGGTGCTTGTCGGCGATCTTCTTGGCGACCCGGCTGGCCGCCTCGAAATTGTGGGCGACCACGGGATCGGCCGTCATCAGCTCGGAGACCTTGGTCGCGAAGGCCTTGTCCAGGCGCTTCTCGAAGCCCTTCATCGAGCCGACGAAGACGACCCCGCCCATGATGTTGAGGTAGTGCGGAAGATGCAGGTCGGACTCCTCGTCGCCGAGGATCAGGTCCGACTCGCTGACGATCCCGACCACGCGGCGATCCTCGTCGACCACCGCGACCGCCCCCATGTCCGTCCGCGCCAGCAGGTCGATCGCGGCGCGGGCGTCGTCCTCGGGCGAGACGCTGGGCACGTCGGCGTTCATGATCTCGGCGGCCGTCTTCATCTCTGGCGAGATTATTCGACCGGCTCGGCGGCGCGCAGGCCCGCCGGGATCGAGGCGATCACGTCACCGGCGATCACCGACTCGGCGGCGCCGACCCGGTCGGCGGCATCGCGGCCGGCGCGGGCGTGGGCGACGACGGCCGCGCAGGCCGCCGCGAACGGCTCCAGGCCGCGGGCCAGCATCGCCGCCGCGATGCCGGAGAGGACGTCACCGCTGCCGGCGGTGGCAAGCCCGGGTGCCGAGATCGCGTTGACCGCGACCCGCTCGCCGTCGCTGACGATCGTGTCGTCCCCCTTGAGCACGACCACCGCCCCCGTCTGCTCGGCGGCTTCGCGGGCGCAGGCAAGCCGGTGGGCGGCTATCTCGTCCGAGTCGCGCCCGAGCAGGCGCCCCAACTCGCCCGCGTGCGGCGTCAGGACCGTCGGAGATTCGCGGGCGGCGAGCGGGCCCAGGTGCGCGGCGAAGGCGTTGAGGCCGTCAGCGTCGATCACCAGCGGCGCCGCGATGGCGCCGACGGCCTCGCGGGCAAGCTCGATCGAGCCCGGGTCGCGTCCCATCCCCGGCCCGAGGACCCCGGCGGCGGCTCCCTCGAAGGTCCGCAGCACCGCCTTCGCGGAGGCCGGGACGAGGCAGCCGTCGCCGCCGGGGCAGCCGACCGACATCACCTCCGGCTCGCCAGCTTCGAAGACGGCCTCGAGGTCGGCGGGCACGGCGACCGTCGCGTAGCCGGCACCGGCCCGGATCGCCGCCAGCGAGGACATCCGCACCGCGCCGGTCAGCCCGCGCGAGCCGCCGACGATCGCGACCTTGCCGGAGCTGAACTTGGTCGAGCGCGGACCGCGAAGAGGCAGGAGCGCGAGGACCGCGGGGTCGATGGTGCCGGCGGCGGGCGCGGCCGGCGCGGCGACGGGAATCCCGATCGGCACCACCCGCAACTCTCCCGTGTGCCACTTCCCCGGGGCGATCCGCTGGCCCAGCTTGGCGGCGTGGAAGCTCACGGTCAGGTCGGCCTCGACCACCACTCCGGCGATCTCCCCGCTGGAGGCATCGACCCCGGAGGCAACGTCGCAGGCCACCACCCGCGCGTCGCAGCGGTTGATCGCGCCGATCGCGCTCGCGGCGGGCTCGCGCGGGGCGCCGGAGAACCCGGTCCCGAAGATCGCGTCGACGACGACCCCGGCCCCGGCCAGCCAGGCATCGAGGTCCTCCGGCACGTCCTCGGACCAGAGGCTCGCGACCCCGACCTCGAATCCCATCCGGGTCAGGTGGCGCGCCGCGATCTCGCCGTCGCCGCCGTTGTTCCCCTTCCCGCAGACGATCCGCACCGGGCCCCGCGGCGACAGGCTCGCCACCGCCTCCGCCAATGCCGTCCCGGCAGCCTCCATCAGCTGCGCCGAAGGCACGCCCTGCTCCTCGATCGCCCAACGGTCGACGGCCCGAATCCCCTCGGCGTCGAACAGCGGCGTCAGCCAGGCCTCCACGGGGAGGGAGCCTAGCCGGGTCGCTAACGGGTGATGGCCACCGCGGCGGCGTTGTCGCGCGAGTGGGTCAGGGAGATATCGACCTGCCTGCCCGCGGCCGTCTCCCGAGCGCGACCGCTGAGCCGTACGGTCGGCGGTTGGCCGGCGACGACCTCGATCTCGCGCAGCCCAAACCCGCCGCTCATCCCCAGGGCCTTGACAACGGCCTCCTTGGCCGCGAACCGCGCCGCCAAGTGCCGGCCGGGACGGGCTCGCGCCGCCGCATACTCACGCTCGGCGTCGGTGAAGATCCGCCCAGCCAGACGGGGGTGGCGGGCCAGAGCCCGCTCCATGCGATCGATCTCGAGCAGGTCGATGCCGATGCCGGCCACGGGCCGGCGGCTACTTGCCGATTCCGGCGATCAGCTTCGCCGTCGCCTGCTCGCCCGAGGCGCCCGACCCGATCGCCAAATAGTCGATCTTGGTCAGGTAGGGCTTGGCTTCGTCGAAGTCTTCCTTTTCGTCCGCCGGGATCAGCGCCGAGGCAAGCTTGAGCGCGGCGGGACCAGCGACGAAGCCGCTGATCGGGGTGCCGCCGAGGCTGCTGACGGCTTCCTTGTAGACGGCGCTGTCGGCAAGGGTTCGCCCCGAATCGGTGGCCAGCGCCGCGGTTGCGGCCGGCAAGCCATAGGCGATCGCTATTCGTTCGCCCTGGGCGGCCACGACCAGGGGCTTGGAGCCGAGGTCGGCGCTGCGGATCGAGAAGCCGCTCGCCTTGCCGGAGAGCGCGGTGACCCCGGCGGTGCCGCTGGCGCGCAGCAGCAGGCCGATGTTGGCGACGGTGTTGGTCGCTTCCTCGGCGCCTTTGGTCTCCAGCACCGCGGCTCCGGCAAGGCTGCTTTCGGTGTTGCCGGTGGCGAAGACGCCGAGGTCGCCGACCGAGGAGGCGATCTTTTCGACGTCGATGCCGGCTTCCTTGAGGCCGCTCTTGAACTTTCCGGCCGGCACCTCGCCGGGGATCCCGTTGGCGTCGATCTGGTCGATCGCTTCCTCGAAGCGATCGCCGAAGTCGGCCGAGGCGACAGCGGCGACGGAGCTGGCCGGAAGCGAGCCGAGCAGCCCCGAGGCGTCTCCCGTCGGCGGTTTCTGGCCGCCGAGGTCGCTGCTGAAGTCGATCTCGACCTGTTCGGAGCCGGGAACGAGGCTGGCCACGGCGGTGGCTTCGTCCGGTTCGATGTCGGCGCTGTCGAGGAACTGGCGGGTTTCGGAGTCGATCGTGCCGCCGGACTGTTCGATCAGGCCGCCGATGTCGACGAAGACGTCGGCGAAGCTGCCGCTCGGGGCGGCCTCGACGGTGCTCGCGTAGTCCTCTTCGTCGGCCAGCGATTCGCCGTTGGAGGCATCCACCATCTGCTTGAAGGTCGCGGTGTCTTCGGCAAAGACGAGAAAGTCCCCGACGACGCCGATCGTGGTCCCGTCGTCGGCCTGGACGTCGTAGTCGACCCCTTCATAGGAGCCTTCTTCGGGCACTTCGTCGCTCTCTTCGGAGCGCTTGTCGATGAAGTCCTGGGTGGCCGCGGTGTCGGTCGTCTGGATCGCGACGCCGTAGCCTTCGAAGTCATCGCCGTCGTATTCCTGGAAGAAGAGGCCGCCCTTTTCGCCCAGCCACGGTTCGACTTCCTTGGCGTAGTCGAACTCTTCGTCGGAGTCGCTGGCGGAGCTTTCGATTTCGGAGACGATCAGGCCGCCGAGGTCGTCGATGCCGCCGATGCTCCGCGCCAGCGCTTCGACGTTCGACTTCAGCTCGCCTTCGGGCTGCACGGTGGCGTCGATGAAGAGCGGCGACTTCGGCGGCGCCAGCGTGGCCGGGTCCGAGCCGGAGCCGTCGCTGCCCCCACCGCAGCCGGCGGCGGCGAGCGCTGCGATCGCGGCGGCGACCAGGAGGACGAGACGGGCCTTCACGGGACGGCGCATCCTAGCGAGATCGTCACTCGACGGTGACCGTCTTGGCCAGATTGCGGGGCTGGTCGACATTGAGGCCGCGAGCGCGGGCGATGTCGTAGGCGAGCAGCTGCAGCGGCAGGATCGCCACGATCGGCTGCAGGATCCAGTCGGTGCTGGCCACCTCGACCGTCTCGTCGGCGACTTCGGCGGCCCGCTTGTCGCCCGCGGAGGCGATCGCGATCGTCTGGGCGCCGCGAGCGCGGACCTCTTCGACGTTGGAGAGGACCTTCTCCAGAACCGGGCTCTCGGTGGCGATGCAGACGACCGGCGTCGACTCGTCGAGCAGGGCGATCGGGCCGTGCTTCATCTCCCCGGCCGCGTAGGCGTCGGTCGGGATGTAGGAGATCTCCTTCAGCTTCAGCGCCCCCTCCAGGCAGACCGGCAGCCCGATGTGACGGCCGAGATAGAGGAAGAAGTTCTGCTCGCCGTGGGCGGCGGCGACGGCTGCCACCGGCTCCTCGACCGCCGCCAGCGTCTCCTCGATCTTCGACGGCAAGGCCTTCAGCCCGGCGACCAGCTCGGCGATCCGCTCGTCGGACAGCGATTCGCGCAGCTCCGCGATCCGCAGCCCCAGCAGGTACATCGCGGCCACCTGGGCGAGGAAGGTCTTGGTTGCGGCGACGCCGATCTCCAGCCCGGCACGGGTGTAGAGGACGGCGTCCGCGTCGCGGGTCGCCTGGCTGCCCATGATGTTGGTCACGGTCAGCACCTTGGCCCCGGCCTCGCGGGCCAGCCGCATCGCTGCCAGGGTGTCGGCGGTCTCGCCGGACTGGGTGATGCCGACTACGAGGTCGCCCGGCCCGACCACCGGGTTGCGGTAGCGGTACTCGGAGGCGATGTCCATCTCGACCGGCACCCGGGCCCACTCCTCGATCGCGTAACGGCCGATCAGGCCGGCGTGGTAGGAGGTGCCGCAGGCGACGATCACGACCCGCCGCAGCCCGCGCAGGAACTCGTCGTCAAGCGCGACGTCGGAGAGATCGACCCCGTCGTCGCCGGGCAGGCGGTCGGCGATGGTCTCGGCGACCGCGTCGGCCTGTTCGTGGATCTCCTTCAGCATGAAGGTCTCGAAGCCCCCCTTCTCAGCCGCGTCTGCGTCCCAGGTGACCTCTTCGGCGCCCCGGTCGATGGCGCCACCGTCGGTGTCGGTGATCCGCACCTCGCCGGCTTCGATTTCGACGATCTCGCCGTTTTCGATCGGGACCGCGGTGCGGGTATGGGCGAGGAAGGCCGGGATCGCCGAGGCGAGAAAGGTCTCCCCCTCGCCGATGCCGGCGACCAGCGGGCACTCCTTGCGGGCGCCGACCAGCCGCTCGGGCTCGTCGGCGTGCATGGCGACGAAGGCGTAGTGGCCGCGCAGCTCCGCATAGGCGGCGCGAACAGCGGCGGCAAGGTCGCCGTCGTAGTGGGTGGCGATCAGGTGGGCGACGACCTCGGCGTCGGTCTCGGAGGTGAAGACCTCGCCGTCGGCCTGCAGCCGCTTGCGCAGGCCGGCGTGGTTCTCGACGATCCCGTTGAGGACGATGTGGACCTTGCCGGAGCTGTCGTCGTGCGGGTGAGCGTTCTCCTCGGTGACGCGGCCGTGGGTCGCCCAGCGGGTATGGGAGATGCCGGTGTGGGAGATGGGCAGGGCGCCGGCGCCGTTGGCCGCGCGCTCGTCGACCGCGGCGCGCAGGTTGGCGAGGTTGCCGACCGCGTGGACGCTGTCGACCTCACCGCCCTCGACAACCGAGAGGCCAGCCGAGTCGTAGCCCCGGTATTCGAGCTTTTCCAGCCCCGCCAGGAGGATCTCCTCGCAGGGACGACCGCCCACGTATCCGACTATTCCGCACATGAAGGCGAGTAAGGGTAGTCGGCGGCGGCGCTCAGGCCAGCTCTTGGCGGACCAGCGCGACAAGGCGCTTGCAGACCGCGTCGGCCTCCTCGGCGCTCGGCGCCTCGACCATCACCCGCACCAGGGGCTCGGTTCCGGACGGGCGCAGCAGCACCCGGCCGCGGCCCTCGAGCGCGGCTCCCTCGCTCTCCACCGCCTCCCAGACGGCGGCCGCGCCGGCGATCGCCTCGCGGTCGGCGACCTCGACGTTGACCAGGGTCTGCGGCAGCTTCTCCATCGGCGACGCCCCGGCCAAGGGCGCCCCGGCCAGCTCGCGCATCGTCATCAGCGCCGCCGCGATGCCGTCGCCGGTGGCGACGAAGTCCGAGGCGATGATGTGGCCCGACTGCTCCCCGCCCAGCGTCCAGCCGCGCCGGCTCATCTCGTCGAGCACGTAGCGGTCGCCGACCTGGGTGATGGCGACCTCGATCCCGGCCTCCTCCATCGCCCGGTGGAAGCCGTAGTTGGTCATCACGGTGACCACGACCCCACCGCCGAGCTCGCCGCGCGAAGCGCGGCCGCGGGCGGCGAGGGCGATCAGCTCGTCGCCGTCATGGATCTGCCCGTCGCCGTCGACCGCGAGCATGCGGTCGGCGTCGCCGTCGAAGGCGAAGCCGATCTCGGCCTCGGAGCCGGCGACCCGCTCGGCCAGCGGCTCGAGGTGGGTGGAGCCGCAGCCGGCGTTGATGTTGCGCCCGTCGGGCTCCACCCCGATCGTCTCGACCGTGGCCCCGAGCCGCTCGAAGATCGCAGGCCCGGCGCGATGGGCGGCGCCGTTGGCGCAGTCGAGGACGACGCGGCGGCCGGAGAGATCGAGCGGGAAGGCCGCCTCGAGTGCGCGCAGGTAGTCGTCGAGGCCGCCGTTGAGCTCGCGCACCCGACCGGGTTCGGCGGTGGCGGGCGCGGCGTCGAGCAGCGCCTCGATTCGCGCCTCGAGCTCATCGTCGAGCTTCGTGCCCTGCGCGGAGAAGAACTTGATGCCGTTGTCGCGATAGGGGTTATGAGAAGCGGACACCACCGCGGCCAGGTCCAGCCCCAGCCGCTTGACCAGGATCGCCGCGGCGGGCGTCGGCAGCACGCCGCCGAGCAGCGCGTCGCCTCCGGCCGCCGCGACGCCGGCGGCCAGCGCCGCCTCCAGCATCGGCCCCGACTCGCGGGTGTCGCGGACGATCAGGACCTGCGGGCGCTCCGCCTCCAGCGAGGCGGTGGTCGCCCGGCCCAGCGCCGTCGCCAACTCCGCGGTGAGGAACGTCCCAGCCTCTCCTCGGACCCCATCGGTTCCGAAGAGCTTGCGCTCGGCGCTCACCAAACCCCCGTCAGCGCTTGCTGAACTGAGGCTTCTTGCGAGCCTTCTTGAAGCCCGCCTTGCGACGCTCCTTGACCCGGGCGTCACGGGTCAGGAAGCCACGCCGCTTGAGCTCGCCGCGCAGCTCGGGGTCGATCTCGGTCAGCGCCCGGGCGATGCCGTGGCGGACCGCGCCGGCCTGGCCGCTGATGCCGCCGCCATGGACGCGGACGCGAACGTCGACGTTGCCCTCGTAGCCGGAGACGGCGAGTGGCTGAACCGCCAGCGTCTGGTGCAGCGGGCGCGGGAAGAACTCCTCGAGGCCACGCTTGTTGATTTCGATCTTGCCGTCGCCGGGAAGCAAGGTGACGCGGGCGATCGAGCACTTGCGTTTGCCGGTGGCGAGGAAGCGGGAACCGCTCTCCATCTTCGCCGGCTCGCGACTGGCGGGCTCGGCCTCGGAATCGTCGGCGCCGACCAGCGCCGCTTCACGTTTCGCCTTCTCCTCCGCCTCAGCTTCCAGCCGCGCCTTCTCCTCGGCGCTCAGCGGCTTCTCAGGCTCGACCGCGATCGGCTCCAGGTCAGCCCCGGGGATCGCGTCCTTCTTCTTCTCGGTCTTCGGTGCCTCGACAGCCTCGGGCTCCGCAGCGGGCGCCTCCTCAGCCGGAGCCTCCTCGGCGGCCTCGGACTCCGTCTCCTCGGCGGCGGGCTCCTCGGGAGTCTCGGGCTGCGCCTCGTCCACGGGTGGCGTGGAGGATGGCTCCTCGCCCGCAGCTTGCGAGGACGAGGAGTCGTCCTCCGCGACAGGACCCGTGGTCGGGGCGTCCTGGCTCTCGGGGGTCTCCTCTACGGCCTCTGACCCCTCGGTCGTCTCGTCCGGCTCCTGCGAGGTCTCGTTGTTCTGCTCGTCCGTCATCTATCTCTCGGTCTTCATCGGTTTCGGCAGCTGCGCCGCGTGCGGGTGCTCGGGACCGGCGTAGACCTTCAGCTTGGTCAGTTGCTGACGGGCGAGGCGGTTGCGCGGCAGCATTCCCTTGACGGCCTTGCGGATCACTTCCTCGGGGCGTCGATCGAGCATCTCGGCCAGGGTCCGCGACTTGATCCCGCCGGGATAGCCGCTGTGGCGCCAGTAGGTCTTCTGCTCCAGCTTCTTGCCGGTGACGCGGATCTTCTCCGCGTTGACGACGACGATGAAGTCGCCGGTGTCGATGTGCGGCGTGTACTCCGGCTTGCGCTTGCCGCGCAGAGCGTCGGCGATCTGGGTGGCCAGACGACCCAGGGTCTGCCCCTCGGCGTCGACGACATACCAGTCTCGCTGGCGATCCGAAGGCTTGGCTACGTAGGTTTTCATCGTCGTCTCCATCATCAAAAAGCCGCGCGGACTCGCCGACGCGGCCGGGGGATCATAGCCATCCCGCGTTCTATACTGCCGCGCCAGCAATGCCGAGTCCCGTCCGGGCAATCCGGACGGGGGCGGAGGAACCGCAGAGACCGAAGCAGGTCTCCGGGGCGAATCGGACGAAAACGTCCGTAGCGCATCTCTTTCAGCGCGAGCCCGACAGCTAACTCCGTAGGCGATCGAAAGAGAGGCTAGCGGTGCGCGAGAACAATCTTGTGGCGGCGAAAATGGGCCTGATCGCGATCGCGATCCTGCTGATCTCCTGCGCCGGAACGGCCGTCGCGGCCGCAACCGGAGGCGCGCCCACTCCCGGTGGTGGCCCGCCGCCGCCGAGCAGCCCGCCGGGAGCGCCGACGACCGCGCCCAGCGCCGGCGCGCTCTCTCTCCTCGCCGCCGAGACGACGCCGCACAAGTCCTTCTACTTCGGCTTCCGCTTCCCCCGGCTCAGCTACACGATCGGCAGCAGCCAGCCCCAGAACGACCTGCGGATCGATGTCGTCGACGCCGCCGGCGCGATCGTCAAATCCTTCTACCGCAGCGATGTCGCCCCTGGTGTCGCCACCAGCATCCGCTGGGACGGCACCACGAACGAAGGTCGGCCGGCGCGCAACGGGCGCTACAGCTTCCGGATCGGGCCGCAGATCGAAGCGCCGGCGGCGCGCCGGGCAACCAGCTCGACCGCGCTCAGCCTCAACTTCGCCTTCTACGGCTACGCCTTCCCGATCCTCGGCGCCCACGAATTCGGCCTCGGCGCGGGGCGCTTCGGAGCCGCCCGCTCGGGACACACCCACCAGGGCCAGGACGTGATGGCGCCTTGCGGGACTCCTCTGGTCGCCGCCCGCGGCGGCATCGTCCAGTACTCCGCGTACGAGGCCAATGCCGGCAATTACGTCGTCATCGACGGCAGGGGCACCGCGGACGACTTCATGTACGCGCATCTGGCCGAACCTTCGCCGCTGCAGGCCGGCGAAACCGTCCGCACCGGCCAGCCGATCGGCGTCGTCGGCGACACCGGCGACGCCACCGCCTGCCACCTGCACTTCGAGATCTGGGGCGCGCCCGGATGGTACGAGGGCGGCAGTCCCTTCGACCCCCTTCCCGATCTCGAAAAGTGGGACCGCTACAGCTGAGGCGACGCCGGGCGAGGAGCAAGGTGGATCGTGGCATTCCGGCTGAGCGGATAAATACTCAAGAGTTACAGAGTATGGGGCTAACGTTAGGGGAAGCCACCCCACTCGAAGGAGCCCCCGCCGTGCGAGACCGAACCGAAACCATCGACCAACGCCTGGTCAAGGCGCTGTCCCACCCGCTGCGCGTCCAGATCCTGGATGTCCTGAGCGAACGCGTCGCCAGCCCAAACTGGCTCTCCGACCGGCTCGACGCCAATCTCAGCCACGTCGCCTACCACACCCGCACGCTCAACAAGTGCGGCTGCCTCAGCCTCGTCGACACGGCACAGAAACGGGGTGCCACCGAGCATTTCTACAAGGCCTCCCCCGGTTCCTACGTCAGCAGTCGCGTCTGGCGACGGGTGCCGCAGGCGATCCTTGGCGGCATCTCCGGCGCCACTCTGCAGAGCTTCATGGACAGAGCGGTGGCCGCTCTGGAAGCGGGCACGATCGACGCTCGCGACGACACCGTCCTCACCTGGATGCCGTTGCTGCTCGACCAGCGCGGCTGGGAGGAGGTGGTGGCGATCATGGAAGAGGCGACCGACCGGGTCTTGACCGCACAGCAGCGCAGCGACCAGCGCCTCGCCGATGCCGACGAGCCCCGGGAGACCATCTCCACGATCGCCGGCCTCGCCAGCTTCGAGACGGCGGGATCACGGCCGACCTAGGAGGTCTAGCGAAACTCGCGTGTGCGGCTGGCGAGCGCCGGACCAAGCGGGCAAGGACACAGGGAGGCCGAATAGCAGCGCTATTTGGCCGACCGAGGACGCCGCACCGCGCAGTGTCCGCCGCCGCCAGGCGTGCGCGGGGGTTTCGCTAGACCTCCTAGCGGCGGG